>Ga0160464_100240_pt1 | contig 53105 bp, 32 predicted proteins | sample HID1971I_E11MG_FD_108275 | JGI IMG/M metagenome (GOLD analysis project Ga0160464, IMG submission 108275) | Enriched millipede-associated microbial communities from UW Madison campus, WI, USA - HID1971I_E11 MG | ecosystem: Host-associated > Arthropoda: Insects > Digestive system > Unclassified ... | reverse complement strand
TACTTTGCTACAGTGACTTTCACCAGGCTATTGTACGGCAAGCTGAAAGATTGCTGCACCAGTCCTTTACCATAGCTGCGCTGCCCGACCACAATGGCCCGGTCCAGGTCCTGCAAAGCCCCCGCCACAATCTCCGAAGCTGAAGCCGAAGAACCACTGATCAGCACCACCACGGGAACATCCGGAAAAAGGGCCTGGCTGGTCGTTTTATAGGCCATCGTCTTCTGCGGATTGCGGCCTTTCTGGGTCACCACCAATACATCTTTATTGACAAACAGGTTCACAATTTTAACCGCTTCCTGCAAAATCCCGCCCCCGTTATAACGCAGATCGAGGATCATTCCCGCAGGTTTAGACTTGCCCAGCACCACTGCGGCATCCTTCACTTCCTGTGCAGAATTTTCCAGAAATTTATCCAGCCGGATATACCCGATGTTATCCGCCAGCATTCCCGAATACTTCACATTGGGCTGCTTGATCTCATCCCTCGTCAGCTTTTTGGTAATGACCGAACCGTCCCTGATCATGAGTAGTTCAACTTGCGAACCCTTTGGCCCCCGCAACAAGAGGCTGATGTCTTTTCGGTCTTTTCCTTTTACTTCGGCACCGTCTATTTTCACCAGTTGGTCCCCGCTCCGCAGGTCACTTTTATAGGCCGGGTAGCCTTCTACAAGGTCATTTATATAAAGCTTTCCATCTATAAAAACCGTACTGGCGCCAATGCCGCCATATTGTGTGCTTACATATTTTAGCTTATAATCCTCTATTTCCGACTCCGGCACATATTCTGTATACGGATCCAGATTGTCCAGCATGGCGTCAATACCCGTCCGCATCAGATCGGATGGGTTGGTCTCATCGACATAGTTGATGCTAACCTCCTTATACAGCGACGCAAAAATATCCAGGTTCTTAGAAATCTGAAAAAGATCCTCTTTAAAGGACCAGGTCATGCCCGCCGCAATAAAAAGTGTAAATATGAATAGTAACCTGAATTGTTTCATTTGTGTATTTTTGTGTCTTAGCTACGCCAAGGTCATTGAGGTAAAAAATGATCTCCCTGCTGATCTCCAACAGGTAAAAGTAAAACTACAAAAAAACCGGCAAAATTAAATCATGCGGTGTGTGATAATTGAATGCACAACCCCATATATCTGCGTAGATCCCGCGAATGAGGTGATAAAATACTGGGTGGTTATTTGTACTAAATATCAAGAATTTTTTAACAGAATATTGAGCGGCAAACATTCGTATTTTGTCGAAGAATAGCCGAAGGAAAGGCGGATTATAGTCGCACAATATCCAGAAAATATATAAGCTCAGAAGCTAGTCAGTGCACAACCAAAATCAACGACCCACGATCCGTTCGGGAATGGTAATGCCTTGGAGAACCGAACATCGACAAGCATCCGTAGCAGTGGGTATATAAATATACCCCAGCAAGGGGATTTCAGCAGCCTTTGCCTTGATCTACCTTTATTCCGAAATAAACGGAACAAGATTATGATCAACAGAAAACTCATTTTGCTAATGCTTTGCAGCCTTTCCATGGCCTTGCCCGCATCGGCGCAATTCGGAAAACTAAAAGGATTGGTTGGTAAGAAAGATAAAACGGATACGCCAACCGAAACCGCAGCAAATCAGAATACACCTTCAAACAAAAGCGTAGAATCCAAAGAAGGCCCGGGCGATGATGTTGCCCCGACACCGGAAGGAAATGTAAAAGAAAGTGCGAAAGCATGGTCTTTTGAATTTGACAGGAATATGGATTGGTTCAGGCTCAGCCCGACCGGAAAAATCATCGCCTCCACCAATGATGCATTATACGCACTCGATCCTGCTACGGGAAAAGTCGCCTGGAAGCATGACAACCTGAAAAACCTGACCAGGGAAAACTACAACCCGATCAGCAACTCTCCTTTTATAGCCATCGTCACCGGGAGCATGTTCAACATGCAGCAGATTGTACTGGATGTAACTACAGGAAAGATCATCGCCAATACCAAAGAAATGGGCATGAAAATGGTCAACAAGCGCTATACTGTACCATCTCTGGGCGGGATCATCTTTACAGGTTACCTGAACAATGCCCCCTCCATCGTATTTATCGATGCGGCCACCGGAGAAAAAAAATGGGTGCTGAGCAAGGTATTTGAAAGTGCGAGCGAGATGCTCGTGGCCCGGCCATTGGCCATAGATGGCAACTCTTTGATGCTCGCCACGGGAAAACGCCTGTACAAAGTAGACGTTAAAGCAGGTACCGTGACCTGGAAAGTAGATTTTAAGACCGGCATCGATGAGGGGCCTCTGATGACCGACGCCCAGGAAGAAGTAGAAGACAAGGAAAGCACCAAAGCAGGCGAGAAGAAAGGCGGTGTCATGGGCGCGTTGGGTGGCCTGGGTGGCTTGGGCAAGGTACCTGGACTAGGAGGGATCGGGCAGGCGGCGGGCGCAGCTGGTTCTGCCAGTAAAATAGGCGGTATGGGCGGCAGTATGCGCGACGGGCTAGCCGCCTCGGCCGATGCGGCCTATGGAAAATTCCTGATCATGGACCAGCAGCCGGGGATCGTTTATTACTATTCCAACAATGCCATGGGTGCTTTTGACGTGAATACGGGTCAGGAAGTATGGAAACCAGTGAAGTTTTCGGATCCTGTCGCCAATGTCTTGTACGACGAGCGCGGGTTCCTCATCGCTACCAACGACAAGCGTGCAGACCTCATGCTCCTGGATTATAAAACCGGTCAGCAGCGCTGGGAACCTGTCACCCTGAGGGGACGGATCACCGCCCTGAAACTGGAAGGTACCAAACTCGCCATCGCCTCGGCCAAAGAATCGGGCAACAACTATGTAAACATCATAGACATCAATACCGGAAAATCAGCTGCAAAATCAGATATGAAAGTATCCGGCTATATCCGCGACATTAAACAAAACAGCAAAGGACTGATCTACAGGACAGACCGTGAACTGAACATACAGGACATCAATACCGGCAAAGACATCTGGGCAAAATCGCTAAGCTACAAGCAAGGCGGCGGAATGGGTGTGGACAAAGGAGAAAAAACCTATTTCTGGGCGGCCAATCAGTTGCACGTGATGGACAACCCATCCGGGGAATACAAAGCGCTGGGCAAAGGCCTGAAGTTTGGCGGCGATGAACTGCCGAATGCTATCGAACTGAGGGAAAAGGGTGTATTGGTCAGCTCTTCACAGAATATGGCTTTGTTCGATTGGGAGGGCAACCTGATTTACCATGTATACCAGAAAGCGCCGGGCACGAGCATTGCCAATAAGATTATGAACATCACGGCAATGGCGGTTTCGGTGAGCCAGTCGGCTGCCCACGGCTACCAGGCCGGCTTATCGGGCGCGGGTACTTCGTCTTACAACAGCCATATGGATGCTGCAGACCGCTGGTCTAACCTGGGCGGAGCGGCACTGGCCGATATGAAAAGACGGTTTACCGCAACACAGGACGCCAAAAATTATAAGGTGATCCTGACCACCATCAAAGGTGAAGAAAGTGGTTATGGACTGGTGAGAGTCAACAAAGACACTGGTGTGTTAGAAGCCAAAGTTGTACTCAGAGATAAGAAGCCAGACTATTTATCTGACGATACAGAAAACCTGGTCTTCTACAAAGACAGCAGCAAAGGAATTATTGGATATAAACTTTAATATGCCTGTGCCGAAAGCTTTGTAGTTGACAAAGAAATACTATTTTTAGTCATGGGATTTCATGGGAAAAAATTGATTATGATGATGCTGTGCGGACTGGTGGCTATGGGTGCTGCCAGTCCCGCATATGCGCAAAAAAATAGCGGGATTGAACAACTGATCGAGCAAAAAACAGCAAGGGCCAAATCGCTCGTCTATTCCAATCCGAAAGCAAGTGCGAAGGTAGCAGATACCCTGATCCAGCTGAGCCAGAAACACAATAAGCCCCTGAATGAGGCCACCGGCTGGAATGTAAAAGGCATCATCATGTCATTCATCGGCAATCCGGACAGTGCCTTGTTCTACTTCAATAAAACAGAACAGATTGGTATACGGGTCAACGACAAGCTGACCATCGCGAAGGCGCGGCAGAACAAAAACCTCCCCTTGTCCAGGATGGGTAAATATGATCAGGCGATGCAGACTTGCCTGGCGGCACTGAAACTGTATCAGGAACTCGGTAACAAAGAAAGCCAGGCGGGGTGCCTCGGCGATATAGGCAATATACTCATCCGCTCCAATAAACCCGCCGATGCGATCAGATACCTCAAGGAAGCCATACAGACCGCCGACGAACTGAAAGATGAAGCCTTGAAAGTCAACTTTTACAACTCACTGGCCGTAGCTTACCTGGAAACCAAGCAGGATCAGCTGGCGAAAGAGACGTACAAAAAAGCATTGCCCCTGGCAGAAAAGCACAACCGGGTCAACAATCAGATCTCGATCCTGATGAACCTGGGCGACCTGGTCTGGCAGATGAGCCGGGACGGAAAAGAAAGCAGCGGGTATTATTTAAAGGCAGAAAAGCTGGCGCTAAACTTTGGAGACCAGCCTAAGCTCGGTGCTATATATCAGAACCTGGGCAATATTTACAGCGCAGCAGGCGACAACAAGACCGCCATGGAATACGGTATAAAAGCACGTGATATCGCGGTGAAGATGAAGGATGTGGAAGTGCAGGAACGGGTGTACAACTCGCTCGCCATCTACAGCAGCAAGGCGGGGAGTTATAAAGAAGCCTATGACGCGGGTGTGCAGCGCGACAGTTTGTACAGGATCATGTTTGACGCCAAGGCGACGGAAAACATGAACGAGCTGCAGACCAAATATGAAACGGAAAAAAAGCAAAGCCAGATCAATCTCCTGGATAAGCAAAACCAGATCCAGAGCCTTCAGCTCAGCCAGAAAAACCTGCTGCTGGGCAATAATGAACTGGAATTGCAAAGAAACAAGCTTCAGATCAACAACCAGGACCTGAATATCCGCCAGCAAAAGAGTTTGCTGGATAGAGAACAGCTCGAAGCAAAGACAAGAAAACAACAGATCCAGCTACTGGATGCTGAAAACAAATTACAAAGACTCCAGCTTATGGAAAGAAATATTATTATCGGTATCGTACTTGGGTTGCTGGTTCTGCTGGCCTTTATAGCCAGTCTGATCTACAACCGCTACAAACTCCGGCAGGAAAGTAAATTGCAGGAAGAAAGGATTGCGCAGCAAGAGCATGCCGCAAGCGCGGTGATCCATGCGGAGGAAAATGAGCGCAACAGGATCGCGGGCGAACTGCACGATGGCCTTGGACAACTTTTTTCTGCCGTAAAAATGAACCTGTCAGGCATTAGCGAGCACCTGAATTTTAAGGATGAGCAAAGCAGGGATGTCTTTTTCAAAACGATGGATATGGTGGATGAAAGCTGTAAGGAAGTGCGGGTGATCTCGCACCAGATGGCGCCAAACGTATTGCTGAAATCCGGCCTGGCGGCAGCGATACGTGATTTCATCAGCAAGATCGACGCCCGCAGGCTTAAGATCAACCTGGAGACTTTTGGTCTGCAGGACCGCCTGAACCAGAATACGGAAGCGGTCTTGTATAGGGTCGTGCAGGAGTCGGTCAACAATGTGATCAAGCATTCCGGGGCCTCATCGCTGGACATCCAGCTCACCAAAGATGAAGACGGCATCAACGCGATGATTGAAGACAACGGCAAGGGCTTTAATGCCCAGGAAGCTGAGTCATTTGCTGGCATGGGACTGAAAAATATCCAGAGCAGGGTCAATTACCTGAAGGGGACGGTTGATTTTTCTTCAGAACCCGGCAAAGGAACCCTTGTCGCCATCCATATTCCTTTGTAACTTGCCCTATGAATAAACCAGCCAACAGGATTTTTATTGTAGACGATCATCAGCTGGTGATCGATGGGATCCGCTCCTTATTAAACGATTCTGACCAGTACACACTTGCCGGCTTCAGCCAGTATCCTGAAGAGGTATTGACCATGCTGGAGAGCAGTCCGGCAGATATTTTACTGACGGATATCAGCATGCCGGTCATGAGCGGGATCGAACTCACGCGGCTGGTCAAAAAGAAATTTCCAGACATGAAAGTCATTGCCATATCGATGCATGGCGAAAGCGGAGTGGTCAAAGAAATGCTGGATGCCGGTATATCGGGATATATCCTTAAAAACACCGGGCGACAGGAACTGACAGAAGCGATCGATAAAGTACTCAGCGGGGGCACCTATTTTGGTGATGCCATCACCAGGGAGATCTTAAATAGTTTTAGCAGTAAGGACAGCGACAGGCGCCTCACCAACCGGGAAATTGAGATTATTAAGCTGATCAATGAAGAATGCAGCAACAGGCAGATCTCTGAAAAACTCTTTATCAGCGAACGCACGGTAGAGACCCATCGTAAAAATATTTTCAGGAAAACGAATACCCAGTCGGTGATTGGGCTCTTGAAGTATGCTGCCACGCATAAGATTATATAGGGCAAAAAAAAAGAGCGATACCCATCCAGGCTTGTCGCTCAATTAACTAACTTATTATTCATAAAAAAACTGGCTGTTGGGGAAGGAGTCGAACCTTCAAGGGGTAGTTAGCTACAGTTCAAAAATTAATTTGTGGTCAACCCATAAACTGCGTTTATCCATTTATCCCCACCACCGAGACAAGGAGGCGTGTCTGCCAATTTCACCACCCAACAATGATATTCAATGTACTAAGTTTAGTGAGCCGCAAGAATTTAGGTTAAAAAATCCTGCCGCTCACATGCTGTAGGGGAAGGAATCGAACCTTCATGGAGTAGTTAGCCCTTACGGGTTTTCCAAATTCTCCACCACCGAGACAAGGAGGTGTGTCTGCCAATTTCACCACCCTACAGTTTATAAGCAAGTGTTAAAGAACGATCTTTTTTATTGTCTTGCTTGATACAAATGTAACAACAACCTCAATACGTTGCAAATATTTTAAACAATTAATTTTATTTTTACAAGATTTATAATGATATTTGATAATCGTTACCAAATATTAAACCGATGCTAAAAAAAGAGAGCCAAAATTTAGAAATTGACAACCTCGATATTCAAATCCTCAAGCAATTGATGCTGGACGCCACAAAGCCCTATACCGAAATTGCCAAAGATTTGATCGTTTCCGGCGGCACCATCCATGTGAGGATGAAAAAATTGCATGAAATGGGCATTATCAAGGGTTCACATTTGATCATAGACCCCCAAAAAGCGGGCTATGACATCTGCGCATTTTTAGGTATTTATCTTGAAAAGGGGATACAATATAAAGACGCAGTGGCACAACTGAGCAAAATAAAAGAAGTGGTGGAACTTCACTACACCACGGGTGCCTATAGCATGTTTGCCAAGATCATCTGCCGGGATACCTCCCACCTGAGACATGTACTCAATGAGGAGATCCAGGCCGTAAACGGAATTCAGCGAACCGAGACCCTGATCTCCCTGGAAGAAAGCATCAGAAGACAGATCGAGCTTTAATAGACAGATCGGGGTTTAAGAAACAGAGCCAACTTTAAGGCCCTATTTGAATACGTTTATTTAAACAAGTCTTTTAAAGCCTGTAGCTTCATCTGTAAGTCTCCGTCAGGAAGTGCTTTGGTCTTAGCCTGTTCGTGTCGCTCGTGCTTAGCTACTGCCTTTGCCGCCTTATTCTTCTGAATGATTGCCGATTGCATACTGGCTGCCTGATTGTGTGGCTTCTTAGGCTTGTTGGAAGGTTTAGAGACCGGCTTTTTGGAAAGCTGATCCGGCATTTTCTTCATCGAAAGGGAAATCCTTTTGCGCTCCACATCCAGTTCGGTGACCGTCACCTCTACCTGCTGGTGTACTTTGACCACATCATTGGGATTGGCCACAAATTTATCCGACAACTGGCTGGTATGGACCAGGCCATCCTGGTGGACACCCACGTCTACAAAAGCACCAAAATTGGTGATATTGGTGACGATACCCGGCAGCTTCATACCAATCTTCAGGTCTGCAAGGCTGTTTACCCCCTCCGTAAAGCTAAAGATCTCAAACTGTGCCCTTGGATCGCGGCCCGGTTTGGACAGCTCGCTCATGATATCGGTCAGCGTAGGCATGCCTGTTTCCTCGCTCACATATTGCTTCAGTTCTATTTTCTTCCTCAAGGCTTCATCACGCATGAGCTGGCTCACGCTGCAGTTCAGGTCGCGCGCCATCTTGCTGACCAGCGCGTAGCGCTCAGGATGCACACCGCTGGCATCCAGCACATGCTCCGCATCCCTGATCCTCAAGAATCCTGCGGCCTGCTCGAAGGCCTTATCACCCAGGCGGGGTACTTTTCTTAAGCTCTCCCGGTTTTTAAAAGGCCCGTGCTCATTGCGGTAAGCCACAATATTTTGCGCCAGTTGCGGCCCCAGTCCAGACACATAGGCCAGGACCTGTTTAGAGGCGGTATTGAGTTCCACTCCTACTGCATTCACACAACTGACCACCGTATCATCCAGGGAGGCTTGTAGCTTGCCCTGATCTACATCGTGCTGGTATTGCCCCACGCCGATCGACTTAGGATCGATCTTCACCAGTTCGGCCAGCGGGTCCATCAAGCGGCGGCCGATGGATACGGCGCCTCTTACGGTAATGTCTTTGTCTGGAAACTCCTCCCTGGCCACATCAGAAGCAGAGTATACGGAGGCACCGTTTTCATTGACCATCACGATTGTGATGTGTTCCAGTTTCAGGTTTCTCACGAAGATCTCCGTTTCACGGCCTGCAGTTCCATTGCCAATGGCGATGGCTTCGATGTCAAACTTCGCACAAAGCTCTTTGATCTTTTCGCCGGCCACCTCTGTCTGCTTTTGTCCGCTATGCGGGTAGACAGCTGTATAGTCCAGCAGTTTGCCCTGCTTGTCCAGACACACGATCTTGCAGCCTGTCCGGAATCCCGGATCTATGGCCAGCACGTTTTTTTGTCCCATAGGTGCGGCCAGCAAGAGCTGACGCAGGTTTTCTACAAACACCCGGATGGCTTCTTCATCTGCTTTTTCTTTCAGGATATTGCGGATCTCTGTTTCCATGGCCGGTCCCAAAAGACGCTTGTAGCTATCCTGCAGGGCGAGTTGCACCTGCTTTGCCGCAGCATTGTTTCCTTTCAGGAAGTGGTTTTCCAGAATGGCAATTGCCCCCTGCTCGGTGGGCATGGTCTCTACTTTCAGCAGGCCTTCATTTTCCGCTCTGCGGATGGCCAGGATGCGGTGTGAAGGGGCGTTTTTTGCCACCTCTTCCCAGTTAAAGTAGTCTTTATATTTTACAGCTTCTTCTTCTTTCCCTTTGACTACGGTCGACTTCAGCACACTTTTTTGCTGAAAGTACTTACGCATGCTGGTGCGGGAGTCGGCATTTTCACTGATCATCTCGGCGATGATGTCCCTTGCCCCTGAAAGGGCATCTTCCACCTGCTCCACACCCAATTCCGCATTGAGGTACTTATTCGCTTCTTCCTCTACGTCCAGATTGCTCTGTTTAAGGATCAGTAAGGCCAGAGCCTCCAAACCTTTCTTACGGGCTTCAGAGGCCCGCGTTTTGCGCTTAGGTTTGTAGGGCAAATAGATGTCTTCAATGGTGGTGATGTTCTGAGCGGCGTTGATCTGCGCTTCCAGTTCGGGGGTCAGTTTCCCCAATGCGTTCAGCGCCTTTAAAATGGCCTCTCTTCGTTTGTCGAGCTCGCGCAACTGCAGCGAACGGTCCCTGATTGTTGCAATCTGCACTTCATCCAGGCTGCCGGTTACCTCTTTTCGATACCTGGCAATAAATGGGACGGTGGCGCCTTCATCCAATAAAGCGATCGTTGCAACGACCTGATTTTCTGCAACTGCTAATTCGGCTGCAATGACATTCGAGTGAGTACTCATTTATTTGGTCTTTTATAAAAAATCCCCCTGGACAGACCAGCGGGATCATATTTAATAATTGAACAGTAACTTATTTGGCAACGTACATCACCTCTTTAACGGCTTTCACTACTTTCTCTACGTTAGGCAAGCTTGCCGCGATTAAAGTAGGCGCATAAGGAAGCGGTACGTCTGCACAGGTAATTCTCAATACCGGTGCATCTAAATGATCAAAAGCATTTCTCTGTACGTTGAATGCGATCTCTGAAGAGATCGATGCCAATGGCCATGCTTCTTCTACGATCACCAAACGGTTGGTTTTCTTTACAGATTCTATGATAGTGGCATAATCAATCGGGCGAACGGTTCTCAAATCGATCACCTCGGCATTGATGCCTTCTTTAGTTAATTCTTCTATAGCAGGGTTGACCACACGGCTCAGCATCTTACCAAAGGTAACGATCGTCACGTCAGTGCCTTGTTTGGTTACGTTGGCTTTGCCGATCGGAAGGTAGTATTCTCCCTCAGGCACTTCACCTTTGTCGCCATACATCACCTCTGATTCCATGAAAATAACCGGATCAGGATCCAGGATAGATTGTTTTAATAAGCCTTTGGCATCATATGGAGTAGAGGGAATAACCACTTTCAATCCCGGGCAGTTGGCATACCAGTTCTCAAAGTTCTGAGAGTGCTGTGCACCCAATTGGCCGGCATTCCCGGTAGGACCACGGAACACCGCTGGCACAGAAAACTGTCCGCCGCTCATCGAGAGCATTTTGGCAGCACCGTTGATGATCTGGTCGATAGCAACCAGAGAGAAGTTGAAGGTCATGAACTCGATGATCGGAATCAGGCCATTCATCGCCGCACCGATACCGATACCAGTGAAGCCCAGCTCAGCAATAGGCGTGTCGATGATGCGCTTTTCGCCAAACTCATCCAGCATACCCTGGCTTACCTTATAAGCGCCATTGTATTGGGCAACTTCTTCACCCATAAGGAAGATATTTTCGTTCTTACGCATTTCTTCGCTTAAGGCTTCACGCAATGCTTCTCTAAATTGAATCTCTCTCATTGTATATTCAAATAATAACTGAGCGCAAACTTAGATAAAATTGCTTTTAAATGCAAGTGTATCCGTATCACTGACGCCTTTGAAAACAAACCTGTTACACCGCAAAAACATAAGTTTCGCAACAGTGCTACATCATAGTGTTTTAATTACCCGACGGGGCTTACTTGCCAAATAAAGTTTTATAGATGGAGTATTTGTAATTGTCTTCGATCAGACTGGCTTTGAAATACGGGGCTTCGAACAGTTCCGTCAGCTTGAGCCTCAGCTCTGCCAGGAACTCTGCTTTTACCTCTTCGAGGTACTCACCCGTCAGGTTCTCCTTGCCTGTTTTAAACCACACACCATCCTGGGTCATGGTTTTCACGATGTACAGATTGGGCTCTACAGCCGCTTTACCCGCGTGTTGTTCGTAGGCATAGGTGTACAGCAAGGTTTGGATCAAAGCCTTATTGATGTGCTTGCCGTCTGTATTGAAGAGGCCGGGGATGTCTTTATACGTCAGCTTATCACTACCGGTTTTGTAATCAATGATGCGGGTGACACCATCTTTCAGGTCCACACGGTCGATATAGCCAAACAGCTTGATGCTGGCTTCCTTACCTTGCAGCGGAAAGCTGATGAGGGCCTCTACTTTTTGCTCCAGGCTCACAATACGGAAAGGTGTCTGGGCTTCATCCTGCTTCACAATAATATCTACATAGGCTTCAACGATGGCCAGGATCACTTTCTGCATCCCTTTGAAAGCTACATTCTTAGCGGGATCATTGAAGATCACTGCAGCAAAAGCCTTTTGAATCCATTGGGGCACCTCCTTGCGCTTCTCTTTTAACAATTCCGCTGAGATCTCCTGACCTACACAGTCCTGGTAAAAGTATTCCATCACTTTGTGAAGGACAGAGCCGACCTCATTGGCTTCGACCACACCGGTGATTTCTTTTGGCTCTTTAATTCCGGCAATATGGTTGAAAAAGAAATCGACCGGGTTGAGGATGTACTGCGTGAGTGCCGAGGGGGAAAGTGTTTTCTTGTGTTCCAGGTACCTGGCCAGGCTTGCTTGTATCCTTGCATTGCTCGCTTTGTCAATCTGGATCTCTTTGTAAGGTTCTGTCCTGACATTAAGGTTCAGGTCGAAATAGTTGACCTCAAAATCACTCTCATAGGCCAGCTGCTTCAGGATCCGGCTCGGTTCTCCCGAAGTAGACTCATCGGTCAGGCTGTTGTATACCAGGTTGATCTGTCCGGCCCGTTGCATCAGGCGGTAGACCATATAAGCGGAAATGGCATCCTGGTTTTCCAATACAGGAAGACCATATACCCTGCGGAGGCTGTCGGGAATAAAGCTGTTGCCAGTAGAAGACTTGGGCACGATCCCTTCATTAAAACCCAGGATCACGATCTTATCGAAGTTCAGGTTCCTGGTTTCGAGCAAACCCATCACCTGGATTCCCTTTAGGGGATCGCCCGATAGGGGGACGGCAATACCTAGCAATGCTTTTTGCACCAGGGAGATGATGAAGGAGATGTCTTCCTTTTCAATGTGTTTGCCAAAAGTATCGTGCAGGCGGTTGAGTTCCTGTATGGTATGCACGAAAAGTTCGGCATCTATTTTCTTTAAAGCTTCCGCACTGGACAGCCGGATCAATATGGCGTTCAGTACTTCCAAAAGCTGGGCAATCACGCCATTTGGTTGTTCTATCTTTTTAAAGAACAGCTCAAAAAGACCCTTTTGGTTGAGCAGCCGTTGCTGACTGATCTCCACTTCCTTCTCGTTGAGCAAGGCAGTTTGAACTTTATCCCGCATGGCCTTACTCAGGCCGGTCAAGGGATGGGTTAAAAAAGCTTCCACATTTTTATAGCTGAGCGTGTCGCCCTTTTGGATTTCCAGCTGACAGCCGAGCCACAGATCGGCCAGGCCATATACCCCTGAGGCTGCCAAAGCAAAACCCATGGTGATGTTCAGATCAATACTGCGTCCTTCAAAACTGCCCGGTATAGTCTGTAAGGTTGGGATGAGAAGGCTTTCATCTGCAAGGATAACGGCTGTAGAGCCCATTTCTCCGGTTTGCAGGTAATCTGGCTGCAGGATATTGTTCAGGATCTTTGCCTGTGCCGCTTGTCCCTGTACTTTATAGACATTGACCTCATGACTTTCGGTCTTCATCAGGCTTGCTTTGCCTTCAAACACATTTTTTATACCCAGCGGCCCCAGGTTTTTTCTCAGGAACAAGCCCGCCTCCTGTAAAGGGTCGTCGAGGTAATAGCTGTCGGCATCAAAATAAAACAAAGCCAGGTTCGCTTCCTGCAGCCTTTTAAAAATCTTTGCTTCGGCAGCACTCAGCGCGTTGAAGCCGACAAAGATGATCTTGCCTTTCTCATAGGGTTTTATAAAAGCCGACACCCCATCCTGATCTTCCGCAAGATTCCTGTATACCGCACCATTGGTGAGAAAACCTTGTTCTTTTAACGTGGCATGAAAGCGGTGGTAGAGCTTCGGCATCCTGCGCCACATTCGGATAAACAATTCCTGCTGCTTTTTATGCTTGCCTTCGGAATAAGAGGTCCAGAACTGCGACAAAAACTGGTATTGCTCCGGACTCAGGTAATCAAATTCCTGGTTGATCACAGAGATATCTTCCAGGTCGCGATAGATTTTATTGGCGTCCACCAGGTCGATATCAATCTGGGCAAAATCGGCCAGCATGATCTTGGCCAAAGGAAAAAACTGGTTACTCGAGATCGGATCCATGCCCTCCTCTGCCAGGAGCCTGTTGTAGATCTTATGCAACGTAAAAAACTGCAGGTAGAAATCGGCGAGCCGGGCCTGGGTAGACTGGGCGAAAAATTCCTGAACGGTAAAAAACGAAGGACTAAAAAATGGCTTCTGGATGAGGTCTGCGAGATGTTTCTGTAAATAGGCCGCAGGCCGTTTATTGTTAAAAATGATGGCACAATGCTGGAGTTCGGCACCAAACTTTTCCACCAGATCTTCTGCAACTTCCTGTAAGAATGGCTTCATATTAAATCGATTTTAATTGTTTGGTGACCGCATAGAACAGGTAACCGCTGACTTTGGCATAGCCCATGGCGGTAAACAGTGCTTTATAATTCAATACCTGCTCCACATGGGCATTGGCTTCGGTCAGTGTAAATTTATAATCCAGAATGATCACCTCGTCCCTGTTTAGCAATACCCGGTCGGGCCGGTGCATTTTGCCCTGGGCATCGATGATGCTCTTTTCAGTAATGCTTTCTGTGGCCGCGGCAAAAAGGGTTTGCAGGTCTTCATGATTCAACACGTCCAGGACGGACTGCTTCAGGCTTTCTTTCTCCTCCTCCTGGATCACGCCCTCGAGGATGAGTCCGGAGATATAGCGTTCTGCCTGTGCTTCTGTTCCTGCATTCGCCAGGATATCGTGCAGCAGGGACCCCTTCCGGCCGGATTTCTCGATGTTTAAGATGTGCTTCAGGTGCTTTTCCTGGGTGGGCACGTAGAGTTCAGACAGTCGGTTGGTAGTCGGATAGTGGTCGAGCGCTATCGAGCGCCGCAGATCTTCTTCTTCAGCCTTCGCGGCCACATAGTCTACAATTTCATAGACATTGTTTTCATCAAACTTATCGGCAAAAGTGAGATTGAGCACATCGCCCATATTGGACAATTTGGCGTCTTTCTTTGCCATCGTAGCGATGTACAGATAATCTTTAGAGCGGGTGGTGGCCACATACAGCATGTTTAGCGCATCCATATTGTTGTACAGCAACTCCTCATAGTAGGCTTTCGCGATGGAAGAATTGCTTAAAGACTCATTATATTTTAGCGGTATGCCCCGCAGCTCCTTATAGGCTGTTTCCTCTGAGGATACCCAAAAGGTGGAGTTCGGCTTTCCCTTGATTTCCCAATTGCAAAAAGGGATAAATACCGCCCGGAAGGCCAGTCCTTTAGACTTATGAATGGTGATGATCTGTATCGCATCAGCACTATCGGGCGAGGGCAGCGATTTGTTGACGCCCTCCTCAGTCCACCAGTTTAAAAAAGCGACAATGCCTTTTTCGCCCAGCCTGGTCGCATTGGCGGTCAGGTCGCGGAAGGCCAGCAGATAAGGAAGATGGGCTTCCATCTGGCTCAAGCCATAATTTTCAATCAGCATTTCTACCAGCTCCGAAAGGGGCAACTGCAGCCAGCTTTGCCAGTTGTCGCACAGCGCTGCGGGCAGTACCCCGCCAAGTTCAGACAGGGGCTTGTTGTTGAGGTCCAGGTAGTACGTCGCATCCGGAATGTCGCCTTGCAGGGAATGGTACAGCGCGATACAATTGGCTTTATATAATGCAGTCTGCGCGTCCAGGCCGATCAGCACCTTGAGGGTATTGATGATCAGCTGGATACCCAGGTTGTTGGAGATCAATAACGCATCACCCGAGATCACTTCCAACCCCTCAGCCATGAGCCTCCTGACGGTGGTTATGGCTTCACTATTGGACCGTACCAGAATGGCGATGTCCTTTGCTGCATACTGCTGCTCCTTTTTTAAATAATTGATCTCCCTTATGATTTCGCTGAGCGCCAGGTCCCTGAATGTTGTTTCTGTAAAGCGCTGCTCATCGGGGGCATCGTCCTTACCGATCCTTCTGATTTTGATGGTCCCTCCTGTGGGGGTCTTTGGGGCGAAATTCTGGGTAGCCCCGCTGTATATATCGGTGATGATGCGCTGATACTGCTGTTCTTCCCACCAGGCCCTCAGGGCTTCCGGCTTGCTGCTCAGCCCGGCATTGAGTTCCTCCTGAAGGGTCAGGGGAATGGCTTTATAGAGAAAATTATTAAAGCTGATGATATTTTCCGTGCTTCTGTAGTTCTCTTCCAGGCTGTCTTCCAATACCCTTTCTGCACCGAGGTCTGTCCGGGCATGGCGGTGCAGGATGTTCCAGTCCCCGTTGCGCCATCGGTAAATAGATTGTTTGGTATCGCCCACGATCAGGTGATCGGTCAGGCTCTCCGAAGGGGTGGCGATGGCGTTGGTCAGCAAGGATTTGAAACTGTTCCACTGACTGGTGGAGGTGTCCTGAAACTCATCAAACAGGAAGTTGCGGTAACGGGTACCAACCTTCTCCCAGATAAAGGAGGGATTGTCGCCTGCATCATCTGTAATTCCGGAGATCAGCTTCTGTGCGTCACTGATCAGCAGGTTGTCGTTCTCTCCCCTATAGGCTTTCAGCAGCACTGCGATCTCCTGCATCAGCCGGAGGTAGTACAGGTTTTTCTGGAAGGCGATGGCCAATGTATATTCCGGCAACCTGTGCTGATAATAGTCACGAACCGCTTTGAGAACCGGGTTTAACGCTTCGTATACCTCATACAACTGGGTATTCTTCTGAAACCAGATCTCCGGATCGTCAATGTACTTAAACAGCGGCTCTATTTTCGCCAGGTCACCCTGGATGATCTGTGGAATCTTCGTGAGCGGGTTCCTGGACTTCCCGGCCAGTTGATCTGCTTGCACATCAAACACGTTCATGATCTCCTGGGCTTGTATGGCCAGGTCGGTCAGTTCTTCCTCAAAGTTTTTGGTGGCATCTTTGGTAAGGCTGATGTACCTCTTGAAGAGCTCATCAATATTGTCCAGCCCAAGGGCTTCAACCGCCTCTTCAAAAACCTGGAAGCGCTCTTTAAAGATCTCGCCGATCAGGTTGTACAGTTCTACCTTATAATTCCAGCTTTTATTGTCATTGATCCGCTCTATGGCCAGGTCAATGATCCACTGCAACAATTGTTTATTGTGGTCTAAAGCAGCATCGAGTTTGCCGACCAGGTCATCCTTGACCTTATCGTAATTCATCTCCAGGCTATAGCCGGCATCCAGGCCCAGCTCAAAAGCAAAGCCCCGGATCACCTTTTGTACAAAACCATCAATGGTACTGACCGAAAACCGGCTGTAATCGTGCAGTATTTTACGGTAGATCTTATCGGCCTTTTCCTGTAAGCTTGCTGCGTCCAGTGCGGGATTGGCTGCGAGGACAATCTCCCTGTAGCTGTCGAATTTTTGATCCCCGGCTGCAAAACCATGGAGTACATCCAGGATGCGGCCCTTCATTTCTTCCGTGGCCTTATTCGTGAAGGTCACAGCCAGGATCTCCCTGTATTTGTTTTCACCAGAAAAGAGCAAGGTCAGGTAATGGGCGGTCAGGCTGAAGGTCTTGCCCGAGCCCGCCGATGCCTGGAGGATCTTAACTGGCTTCAGCATTTACAAACCGTCCCCGTATTTAAAAAAGGTATTGACGGTTACCGGCAGTTTGCCTGTCGGGATCATCTGGTTCTTAATCACAGAAGCCGCAGCTTTCTGCATAAAATCTTCTTTTTGGTAGGCCACGATCAGGGCTTTGCTGTTTTCCAGTCCCGGTAATGAAGCCAGGTTGTACGGGTTGGCAAACAAAGCAAATACGGCATTCTTTTCCGCCATATTTTTTACAAACATTTTAAGGTCTGCACTCAGGACCATGCCATTGCCCGGACGGGTGCGGGTATCGTGGATACCGATGATCACCTGGTCGAACATAGCAATATTGGTCATCACCTTTGCGATGGCATTGGCATTCGAGTTTTTATCTAAGCTGTAATAGACCGAGTTGCTGTAACGTGCACCCAGTTCTTTCTGGAATACGGTAACTTCCGGTGTGCCGATACTAATGATGACGGTGCGCAACAAAGGCGAGAGGCTGCGGATCAGGCCCGGACCACGAAGCATGGTCATGGAAGCATCCGCCAGTTGCTGGACCAGCATATTGCTTTCCGGACGGGTCACTTCGGCAAGTACATTGCTTTCCTTCACCGTATCCCTTACATTTAATCCTGCCCAGTATTTGGCCATCAGGATCTTCCTGACACTACTGTCAACCTGCTCTTTTGGAATCCTTCCGCTTCTGACCGCTTTGCGTACGAGTTTGATTGCCCGCTCGCTATTCTCAGAAAGCTCCAGGATGTCATTTCCTGCCAGAATGCCCATCACATCGGCCTCTCCGTCTTTAAAATATTTAACGACTCCCCTCATGCCCATAGCGTCAGAGATGACGATGCCTTTAAAACCAAGTTGCTCTTTGAGCACACCGGTTACAATGGGCTTCGATAAGGTTGAAGGCATATTCGGGGTATTGTCCAGCGCAGGAATATTCATGTGGGCCATCATCACTCCGGCGGCACCTTTTTTAATCAATTCCCTGAAAGGATAGATTTCAAGACTGTCCAGGCGTTCTTTAGAAAACTTCAGCTGCGGCAGGTCGTAATGTGAATCGACATCCGTATCGCCATGCCCCGGAAAATGCTTCAGACTGACCAAAAGGCCCTCGTCCTGCATGCCTTTCATATACGCAGCCGCTTTCTCGGTTACATTGTATTTATTTTCACCAAAAGAACGGAAGTTGATCACCGGGTTTTTAGCGTTGTTGTTGATGTCGACGACCGGGCCCAGGTTCATGTGCATGCCTATGCGCTTATAATCTTTAGCGACCTCCTGGCCCATCTTATACAGCAGTTGTGTATTTTGTACTGCACCCAAAGCCATTTGATAAGGGTAAGAAATGGTACTGTCCAGGCGCATGCCCAATCCCCATTCCCCGTCAGAAGTAATCAGCAGGGGTACACGCGTCAGCGACTGGTAAGTATTGGTCAATATGGCTTGTCTGCCCGGTCCACCCTGGAAAAACACCAGTCCGCCGATCCGTTCTTTTTTGATGACCTGTCCGATGGAATCTTCGTATGCTTTCCCAAAATTGGTATGCGCACGAACAAAAAACATTTGAGCGATCTTATCTCTTTTGCTTAATTTTCTGAATACAGAATCCACCCATTCATTTGGTTCCTGAAGCGTTTGTATATAGGTTTTTCGTTGTGCGAATGAATCTGAAGCTGCAAAAATAAGCAGTAGACTCAGCAATAAACTGTTTTTGAAATTCATTATGTGTTTTGCAAAGTATCCTCCAAAGTTAGTAAATACCTCAAGAAAAAGCATACCACAAAATCAGTTTTTGTATCTAATTTGATACACTATTACAATGGCACATGAAAAAATTGATTGGTGGTTGGCTTAATAAAAACAATCGATTAAGGCTCCTAAAAGGCTCATTAATCGCACTTAAGGGCAATTATTTTCTCGGGAACAAAAAAATGTGGCACATTTCTTTCACTAGAGCCTGCAAAAAAGTACAGGTATTTCAAGACTCCAGCTATATACTCTGCGTCATCCTGAATTTATTTCAGGATGACGACCGCAGCTATTCTGATATTCTGAAGTCCTATTGAAAAACTTAAATTTTATAAACATTTAAAAACGAGAACACATGAAAAGAGTATTTATTTTAGCAATCGCCTTGTTCACTACAGGCGTAGCCAATGCACAGAGCCCGGTAAGAGTAGGCGTAAAAGCAGGTGTAAACCTATCCAACATTATTAAAGATGATGGCAATAATAATTTTGAAACTAAAATGCTGACAGGCTTTAACGCCGGTGTAACGTTAGACATCAACCTGATTGAGGGACTTGCATTTACTCCAGAGGTACTATACAGTACCAAAGGTTATAAGCTGACATCCAGCGTCGGTGAGTTTACGCAAACGACCAACTTTATTGACGTGCCAATTTTGGCTTCCATTAAATTAGGTGGCAGCGGTTTAAACCTGGTTGCCGGTCCGCAGGTCTCTTTCTTAATGTCTACTAAAAACAAATTTGAATCTGGTTTTGGCACAGTAGAACAGGAAAATGTGGAAGATGATTCAGATAGATTCAAAAAGAGTTTGGTAGGCGGTGTCATCGGCTTCAGATATGACCTAACTGACAAATTTGATATCCATGGCCGTTATGCCTTAGATTTCCAAAAGAACAACGAGAATGGCACGAGCAATACCCCGGAGTATAAAAACCAGGTGTTTGCCATTGGTGTTGGTGTAAAGTTTTAATTAAATTCAAAACAACCTAGAAATGAAAAAGCTATTTATATTAAGCCTGAGCTTAATGGGATTAAGCATGGCTTTTAACGCTTCAGCACAACAGTCAAGAACCATCGCCGAAGACCAGACCCGGTTTGGCATCAAGGCCGGTGCAAACATGATGAGACTGGGTAAACTTGACTTCCTGGGAACGGATTACAATACCAAATATAAAGTAGGTTTCCAGGCCGGTATTTATGCAGATATCCCCCTGGGCGGTGGAATTGCCTTAATGCCGGAAGTTCTTTTCAGCCAGAAAGGCGGAAAAGTAGATGAAACCATCGGTGGTACACGCGGTGAGATCGATGCCACGGTTTCTTATATAGACGTACCTGTTTTGATTGGCTTTAAGCCAGCGCCGGAGTTTACCATTTTTGTAGGCCCACAAGCTTCCTTCCTGGTAGATCAAAGGTCTGAGGTTATCGTCAATGGCGTGCAGCAGGGAGATGACATTACGACAAAAGAGAATATGCGCAAATCTGTAGCTGGCGGTGTAGTAGGTCTGGGATACAACTTAACACCAAACCTCGGGATCAACGCACGTTATATGATGGATTTTCAATCTGCCATGAAAGAAGACCAAAACCAGGATAAATTGCGCAATAGTGGTTTTGCGCTATCTCTGGGCTATACATTTTAAAACTTAAATCACACATATATTAAAAGGCTGCTTTTTCAGGCAGCCTTTTTCTGTTGTTAATAAATTTGCTTTTTTTAAGGGATTTACGTAGTATGCAGAAAAATTAACTGCTTTACAATGAAAAGATTATTACTACTATTTACCCTGGGGTTAACATTAAGTGGCCTTTCTTTCCAGGCACAGGCACAAGGTTATTTTAACCAGGCACAAGAGGGTGAAGTTAAATTCGGGATACGCGGAGGGGCAAATTATTTCAACCTGGGGTCCCTTAGTCTCGAGGATTCCGAATTTTCAGAGTCTGTTTCCAAAACAAACTACAAAACGAACTACAAGCTTGGGTTCCAAATCGGCGGTTATGCAGATATATGGATTGCACCGGGTTTTTCTTTTATGCCCGAAATCAATTTTATAGTTAAAGGCGCCCAATTGAAAGAAACCCTGGATATTGACTTAGGCTTTTTTGGGGTACAGTCTCTCAATACCGAATTAAAAAGTTCATTTTACTATGTGGAGGCCCCAATATTGCTTGGGTTCAAACCCATCCCATCTTTGAGATTATTTGCAGGGCCTCAGGGCTCATATTTGGTTCACCACAGCCTGAAAATATCGATAGAAGGTGAGCCGACAGACGAGATATTGGGGACCGAGGGTCTAAGAAAGTTTATTATAGGCGGAGCCGCCGGCGCCCAGTTTGACATCACTAAAAATATAAACATCAATGCCAGATATATGATGGATTTCAACTCCGCCTTTAATGATGATCAAAATCAATCTAAAATGCGCAATTCAGGCGTCGCTTTGTCTATCGGTTACAGTTTTTAAAAACCATCAGCTGGCAGACTTGTTGTATTTATAGTAATCACTCTAAATTCTTTACTATGAAAACGACACAGCAAGCACCAAAACATCTGGGTAACTCTCAAGGAAAGACAACCTCAGACCGGACGCATTACGATGTAAAGCAAGATAAGAAAATGACCGGCATCACGAATGCCGGCGGACAAAGATCTGATCAGACCTCTAATAAAGACAACGAGCGCAAAAGAGGGCAATAGCCCCCAGCAACAAACGTTTAAGTTTAAGTAAACAAAGCCGGCAGGAATAAAACCCTGCCGGCTTTGTTTACTTTAGACATCTTTCCCGATAAAATTGTATCTTCGGATATTAACCAAACTTAACTACTTTACAAACGCGTATGGCCCGTCATTATGTAACGATAAAAGATATTGCAAAAATTTTAAACATATCGATTTCTACAGTATCCAGGGCCCTAAGAGACACTTACGATGTCAACCAGGAAACCAAAGAAAAGGTGCTGGCACTGGCAGCAGAACTCAATTATAAGCCCAACTTTAATGCAACCGGACTGGCAAAAGGCAGTACCCACAACATTGGTGTTATCTTGCCGTTTATTACCAACTATTATTTTTCTACTGTCATCACCGGCATCCAGGAAGTAGCCTACAATAATGGCTATAACATCACTCTGTTTGTCACCAATGATTCTCCCGAACGTGAATTGTCCATCATAGAAAACCTTTCCATCTCCAGCCTGGACGGCTTATTGGTTTCGATCTCTTCTGATTCCGACTCCTGCAATCATTTTCAGGAAATCATAGATGAGGGCATACCTATAGTTTTCTTTGACCGGGTAGCCAGCGAGATTGAAACTTCAAAAGTAATGCAGGACGATTACAACGGCGCATTTGAAGCAGTGGAGCATTTGATCGAGAATGGATATACAAAAATTGCGCACATTGCCGGGCCTAAAGGGTTAAGCTTTACAGAAGCGCGGTTAAAAGGCTACCTTGATGCCTTAGCGAAACATGGAATTGCATCAAACGAAGAATGGATCATTTACTCAGGCTTCTCTCAGGATTTTGGAGAAAGCGACACGTATCAGTTGCTGGAACTTAAACAACAACCTGATGCGATCTTTGCGGTGAATGACAGGAAAGCGATCGGAGCGATGATCGCGCTGAAAAGCAAAGGAATAAAAGCAGGACAGGATTTTGGTGTTATCGGATTCACCAATGACCCGATGTCTACCATCATATCCCCTTCTCTATCTACCATCGCAGAACCTGCTTTTGAAATCGGGAAAAAGAGTTGTGAGTTACTGATCAGACACATCACCAAACCAAAATACTTTCATGGCGAAGAAGTTGTTTTACCAGGCAAACTGATTATAAGGGAATCCAGCAGGCGGGCTTAGCTTAAAATTGCCATCTCCTGATCCTATGTCCTTTAAAAGCATAAAAAACAAGATAGGTATAACAAGGAAAGAGTACCCAATACGCCGTCCGAAGGTCATAAAGATCTGCAAAATATCCGTAAAAAAGAGGCATTATTGCATTGCCACATAAGCCCATGATCATAATGGAAGCACCCAGCTTGGTATATCTTCCCAGGCCATCCAGTGCCAAAGGCCATATTCCTGCCCAAACCATAGAGTTGGCAAGCCCCAGCAGCACCACAAACCAAATCGACGCGTCGGCCGTATGACCAAGAAACCGGATCGGACCCTGGCTATAGATGATCAGTAAAGTAAAAACAGCCCCTAATATCGTACAGATCCGCAATACACTGACCTGGCTGATTAGTTTTGGTATGACAATAATTCCAATGATGTATCCGCAAATCGTCGCAAAAAGTGTGTAGGATGGAAATATCTTTGCTTCGAGCAAATCGATATTCATCGATCCGGCATACCCGATAATGGTATCGATCGCAATAACCTGCGTACCTACGTGTAAAAAGATAGCCACGGCACCCAATATCAGATGCGGAAACTGAAAAATACTGGTTTTTCCTGAATTTACAGCCGCGATGTCTTCACTTTCATGTTCTGTATCAATCTCAGGCAAAGGAGAGTACCGCACCATCAGCCCGAGACCGATAAGCACCGCCCCCACGCAGGCATAAGGTACCATCACGCGTCTGATGAGCTCATCCAGCGCCGCATTTTTTTCAGCAGCATCCATCAGGGGCAGTTGCTTAAACAATTCTCCATCGGTCGCTTTTAAGATGACCGCAGCAAACAAAAGAGGTGCTAAGATCCCGGCCCCTTTGTTACAAATGCCCATAATACTGATCCGCTGCGCCGCCCTTTCTTTAGGGCCTAGGACAGTGATATAGGGATTTGCTGCCGTTTGAAGGATAGCTAAGCCGGCACCGAGAGAAAACAAGCCCAGCAAGAAGATTTCATATGTGCGTGTATAAGCTGCCGGCACAAATATAAACGCACCCAGGGCCATGGTCCAGAAGCCGATCATCATACCTTTCTTAAAGCCCAGTTTCTTCAGCAAAAAAGAAGATGGTACTGACATCACGAAATAAGAAATATAGAAAGCAAAGGCGACCAGATAAGACTGAAAATTGGTCAGCTCACAAGCGATCTTGAAGTAAGGGATCAGAATGGCATTTATCCAGGATACAAATCCGAAGATAAAAAACAACAGGCCTATTATTAAAATGGAGATAAATACGTCGCGCTTGCTTAGGGAACTAACGGTTACGTCAGAGCGTTCTTTTTTCATATCGTTATATGTGGTTGAGTAACGAAATTAATCATCTACGGGTAGATTAAGCCATAAAAAGGAGATAAATGAATGAAAGCGTTCTCGGTAAGGTTCTATATAGGTAAATTTCAGTTTAATGATGGAGACCAGGCGCCATAACCCGCTTGTTTATTTATGAGCAATTGACAGAACAAATGCGCAGGCTGGATTTGCTGATCAATGGGAAGTGAAAGGTACTAGTTTTATTGCATTTCAAAAAATGCTATATTTGTTTTACACCAGTGGTGGGTCGTTAAATAACCACCGAAAGGTATATTCCTGATACAGCTTTATCTCCCGTCATTACCTCCTTGTTTAATTTATTAACAGTTGACAGAACAGATGCGCAGACTGGATTTGCTGATCAACGGGGTAAAGAGAAGAAGGAAATTCAATTTGCCTTTGGCATTCAGTTAATTATCAATTCGCTTAAAGTTATTTATTTTCCTTATTATAGACATTAACAAGCCTGTTCATTATTAAATTTGATGAAAAATTTACAACAGGATCAAGCTTGATTCTTACCGGACTGGAGCTTACTTTGTTCGGTTGTTGTTCGGTTAAATTTAAGATTAACCGAAGGCTAAGCGAAGATGTTAAGTAGAATAACCGACTATGGTATTTTAAAAACCAGTTTTTTGAAGTGCTGAAAATGAAGTTGGATTACCTATTAATCTAATAAAAAAAATGACAATCCAAAATTTTCAGTTTAAAATTTTTGGATTTAATTAACTTCTAAGAAAGCTCTTTTTTAAGCCCTTTTCATTGTACTACACCAGAACTTATACTGTCGTCTATTTATTGACCTATATACCTGAATATTACATTGGATAAAATCGAGGGCTGAAAAGAGCTCGCGAATCTTAACTTTCCAACCAATTTTACAATTTTTTAAAAAAAAATAAACTCGAATCCAGAAAGTGCTAGGACAAATCGGCTTCATTTTGGAGTGAAATTAAATTGAATATTCCGGTTTCCAGCGCTGTATGGTCTCTGTATCTGCGGCTGCGTTGCCCATATGAATCGCTATGGTTACATCCCTGGCAGAATCTATATTGGAAATGGGCTTTCTATTGTTTACAATACATGAAGCAAAATCTATAAGTGCAGATTGTGTGGGCTCCTTTGCCTTTTCCCCTGGCTCAAGGTAAGAAATCTCCACTCCTTTCCCTTGTGTAGTAGCAGCAATTGTTGCCCCTGTAACACCGTCAACTGTACCTTGCTTATTAATCGTTGATTCAGCATAAATAAAAGCTTTATCACGCTGGATTTCAATCGTTGCCTTATCACCGAGAATCCTAATATTATACCCGTCATATGCATTAGAGAGCACCGAAGTAGCACTAACCTTTATACCTTCAGGATACTCATAAATGGTTCGGATATTATCAAATGTTTCCCTTCCATCCTTCCAGTAATCTATTCCCCCAATTCCAATTACTTTTTGGGGATGTGCATCCAGCATAAAATTGACAGCATCAATTTGATGGGCACAAAGTTCGGCCAATGGCCCGCCACTATATGCCCTATACATTCTCCAGTTCACTGAATGTTCCAGCTTAGGATCACTGACCGGAAAACGCCAGTTAGAATTTCTATTGTACTGACACTCGAGATGGGTTACGGTTCCTGCCCATTTTTCAGCCAACACCCGCTTTATTTTATGATAAAGTCCAAAATACCGGTATTGGAATCCAACTTGAAAAATAAGATCCGATGCCATAACCTTCCGGGTAAGATCAAGAACCTGTGGAATATTATAAGCAGCAATTTTTTCGAGATAAACATGCTTGCCAGCTGACAAAGCATCTACTGCCATCTGATGGTGTAAGTACAAAGGCGTAGCAATTACAACGGCATCAATGTCTTTATCCTCTAATAATTTTTTGTACTCACTGTAAATTTTAAAATTTTTTATTCCATATTTTGCTGCACTTTCTGCATGTTTCCGGACAACATCACAACAGGCTACCAAACTTAATCCTGGGGTATTTTGTATGGTTCTAGCCAAACCAGTGCCGCGCATTCCGGAACCGATCAATCCCACATGAATTACATCACTTCGTAATGTACGAGCAATAAGTGGAAATGATGAAAAATTGAGTGCCGTCCCAGTTAAAGCAATTGCACTGTTGGCAATGAATCTACGCCTATCAAGCTGGCCATTTTCAGCTGAGTTCTTATTTGCCATACAATTTACAACTTTGGTAATCCGTTAATCATTAGACAATCTGTTTTGACGCATTTAAGTATTCTGGTGACAACAAGGATGCAGATCCTGCGTCAAGATAAATACTACAATTTGGATGTTGCTGAAGAATGCTTGCCGGGTAAAGATTGCTGACTTCCATTTCCAGGCAACTTTTCACTCCTTTTGCTTTTCTCTCGTCAGGCACTGAACAAATAATATATGATGATTTGTAAATTTGTTTAACAGACATACTTAAAGCGCGTTTTGGCACATCCGCCACCTGAGCAAACCAGCCTTCTCCATATTGTTGCATCCGACAATCTTCATCGAGATTAACCACAATATAAGGATGTTCCGTATCAAAGTCTGCAGGGGGGTCGTTAAAGGCCAGGTGGCCATTTTCACCAATTCCTACCAAGGCAACATCTATAGGGTGTTTTTCAATAATTGCCGCAAGCCTTGCACACTCACTTTCAACCTCAACTTCCCCGTTAATAAGATAGACCTGCTTCAATGGTTTAACCTGATCCAGGAAACGCTCTTTCAGGTATTTTCTAAAACTTGCAGGATGAACCAAAGGTAACCCGATATATTCATCCAGATGGAACATCGTTACTTTGCCCCAATCTATATCCTCTCTAATCAGCTGATTTAACGTTTCAAACTGGCTGGTACCCGTAGCAAGGATCAAATTGGCGAAGCCCTTTTTTTCTATGCAATCCCTGATCAGATTGGCAGCGGCCTTACCCGCGACTTTACCCAATTCTGCCGGATCTGCTTTTACAATGATTTTCATTTAATGGTTTTTTGATTTAAATAACTTTTGTAGTACCACCTTTACTTAATGACAGGTCTATCGGCGTATTTGATCTCCATGCACCTCTGGTAAAATCCGGGACGTCAACTGAATTAGATCTGCTGGCCAGCGATTTTTCACTCAAAGGCCAGATCGCACTCCAAAGTGCAGCATCGTACACATCCTGGTCTAAAGGCAAGCCGTTTCTCAGACAGTCTATGGTCCTCCAGTCCATGATCAGGTCCATCCCTCCATGACCACCAATCCGTTTGGCCATTTCGCCTATTTTAGCCACAATGGGAGGGGTAAATTGTTTTTCAAGTTTGGCCATATCTTCAGCACCGGCCCATTCATCATGCCCGAAAGAAATCTTCCCAGGGAGAGGGAATTTTTGGGCAGTCCCCTTCGTTCCACTAACCAGGTGAATGCGTGAATATGGCCTTGGAGAGGTTACATCATGTTGAAGCATAATGGTTTTCCCTTTTTTTGTGCGGATGGTAGTAGTGTTCATATTTCCGTTGTAAGACTTGCCCACAAACTGGTTATAAAAGGGATCTGCCTTTGCCAGACTTTTTGCTTTTTCATTCATCATAAAATCGTTGCCTGACATAGAAACAAGGTAATCCATCTGATCACCGCGGTTTATATTTAACACCTGACATACCGGTCCCAGACCATGTGTTGGATATAGGTTACCTTTACGTGTATAGTTTTCTTTTAAACGCCAGAAGTCAGCATAATAGCTCTTAGAGAAATTCTGATCCAGAAGATCATGCAGGTAAGCGCCCTCGCAATGGATAATTTCACCAAACAGACCCTGTCTGGCCATATTTAAAGTAAGCAGTTCAAAAAAATCATAACAGCAGTTTTCCAGCATCATGCAATGCTTTTTGGTTTTTTCTGAAGTTTCTACCAACTGCCAACATTCATCAACTGTGGTAGCGGCAGGAACTTCCACACATACGTGTTTGCCGTGATTCATGGCGTATACTGCCATCGGCGTATGTAGCTCCCACGGAGTGGTAATATAGATCAGGTCGATATCTTTCCGCTCACATACTTTCTTCCATTCCTCCATTCCACCGCGGTATGTATCAGGTTTTTGCCCTGCCTTTTCTAACGCCTTGTTTGCTGCATCCACCTTATCGGAACGGAGATCACATATTGCATTTATCTCAACCCCTTCAATATGTGGAATGCGGTTAACCGCTCTGATACCCCTGTTCCCTAAACCAATAAATCCAATACGAACGGTTTTTAGTCTGGGCGCAGCATAACCACTCATGTTGAAACGGGGAGAATTAGTCTCAACAGGGCTATCTGATATATTTTTGAAACTCTCCAGCATACTGGCACCGACAACACCCAATCCCGTAATACTTGTCAGTTTCAAAAAATCTCGTCTATTATTTTTCATTCTTTATAAGTTAAAAATCTGGCGGATACTGCTTATTCCGTTGCAATTAAATCAAAGTTATTTATCAGCTTTCGCATATTTGAGATTTTGGTCCAATAAAACATTGAGAACGTTACCGATGCCGTTCTCAATACTTTAAGCAACTCCTTTCCGATGATGCGTGCATAGATTCTGCTTTAAGTTCTGTCTCCAGATCTATCTTCACAGGTTTAAAGAAATGAGCAACGCTGTAGCTCGGGACAAAAAGATTATTTTCAGATAACTCACTTACCTGCAGCATCTTCGATAACGTTACCGGTACCGCTTGCATAGATTTAATCAGTAGATTTTAACATTACAATATATATTAAAATTGATATTGTGATAATCAGTATTAACCCATTTGAATATTTTACAATCAGCATTCAAAAAGTTCATACTGACAATTAATCTATTCACTAAATTAAATTATGAACCAATGCCAGTAGATGTTGAAATTTTAGGTACGATCGCTGATTTGCGGTCGTACGACGGCTCACTTCCGGCTAACAAGCAAACAGTGGAAGTATTAGGCTATTATACTAAAGATGATAGTTACGGGGGAACTTTTTATTGGGACGCGCTGTCAACCGCCACAGACGACGGCGGATTTACCTTCGCCGTTATTGGGGTAGCCACAGGACGGTGGATCAGGACAGGCAATCATGACACCATTGATGTAAAAAGATTTGGTGCAAAAGGAGACGGCAGTGCTGCCCCATCTGGTAGTGACGATGGATCATTTATTCGGAAAGCGGTTCTATCTGTAGCAAAAACCATCATTGTTCCAGTTGGCAGTTATTACTTTGTCGCCAATCATGCAACAGATCCGATCGGGTTGGATATACCGGCAGGCAAAACGATTATCGGTGTAGACAAAAATAACTGTCAGTTTTACATGGACGCGCCGGTATGTCGACCTATCATTGTGATCAATGCAGACAATGTGGTAGTTTCCACCCTAAAACTTCGTCACCTACAGGCTGACAATACGGGAAGTATTATAAAAGTTCTGGCAGCAGACACGCTAAACATTGAAAACTGTATTTTGGATACCGGCTTTTCCGGAGTAGCTTTTGCCCCCCCATCAAACAGCACGATTTGTAATGTGATTGTTCAGGGCTGTGAAATGATGCATCTCAAATTTGGCTTGTATATCGGTGTTGATGGTGGTGACCTGGTAGAGAACGACCATATATTCAATGTGCTGATCAACAATAACATCATTCGCGACGGTGCAACAAGGGCAGGCGGTGATGGGGATGGCATTAAAACTTTGCGCAGGTGTGATAACCTGGTTATTACAAATAATATCATAACCACCCAGTTAAGAGACGCCTTGGATCTATTTGTAAGTGGCGACAAAATCATCATCGCAGACAACGTTTTAAAGGACAATCTAATTAAAGGGCTCGACATAAAAAGCGATAGGGCCAATTATCCTCCAGGCTTATGGGGAACCAATGGCCAGCAGATGACCATTTCCAATAACCTGATCAGCGGCAATGCCTCAGGAATATCTATTGCAAAAGGGTCTGCCACCTTTGATTACAACTATGTGATAGACATTAGCCATAATCAGATCTTTAACAATACGCAAACCGCTTTAAATATCTGTGCTGAGTATATCAATATCATCGGCAATATGATCTTTAACAATTGTCTTTCCACCGCCACCAGCTATCATGCGGTAAAAATAGGGGACAATACAGCTAAAGGGAACTCCAGGTACGTCAATATTTCAGACAACGTTGTGCTCAATAACGGGAATTCGACGGTTTCCAATTATGGCATCTACATTTCGGCCTATTGCGAGTACTGCAATGTAAAAGGCAATACCATACGTAATGACATTAACCTGGAAAACCCTTACCAAAATGGTGGCCTGTATGTAAACCTTGCTACAAAAGAAATAGGCATTAAAGATAACATCATTAAAGACCACCTCACCCAGAACACTTCATTCCAGACAGGATTTGATGCTTACGGAGTGATCAATGCCGTTACGCCTGCTACCATAGCCGCCGGTACTGCACAGGAGTTCAGTTTAATGACCGCAAGGGTTCCTGGTGTATTACTTTCTTTTACGATGGTACTGTCTGCGACCATAACAGCTAACGCGACTGATTACGCAAGTATAGAATTTCAGAGGAAAAGAGGAGTTGCAGCGCCTGTTAGTTTATTGACTTATACAACAGCTACGAACACCGTTACTGCTTTTGTACCGATAAATAATGCGGTTATGACAGCAGCGAACAGGATCATGCTGGCAGGAGATGTGATCATTGCCAAAATAACGCATACAGGAACGGGGCAGCAACTACTTAATCCTTCGTTTACCATAAACTATATTGAGACCTAAATCGCCAATTTAAAATGAAAAGCCTCCCGGTATAATCGGGAGGCTTTTTCGGAGATCATTTTACGGTGCTAAGGTAATTTCGTTTAAGCGCCACTTTCGAAGGTCTGGCCCCATTAAAGCCAAATTTAATATGCTGTTCCCAGATTTATTAAAGTACCTGATCTGGTATTTATGATAGCCTTTAGCTAATGGGAATGGTGCCTTCAGTTCAAAAGGTGTATGCTGCTTATCGTTGTCAATGACCAGTTCCCCATCAATAAATAATTGGGCACCGCTGTCAGAAGTTAAAAAGAACTGGTAAAGACCTTCATTTTCAGCAGAAAAAAATCCTTCATAAATTACACCAAAAACCTTATGTCTTTTGTTAAAATCTGCAACAGGTAAGCTATCTGCTAAGCCACTGTCGGCTTTTGTAACAAATCTGAATTGCTCAGTGGAAGTAAATAAGTCTTTAAAAAGCCTAAACTTTGTTCCGGGCTTTGAACCGCTGTAACTTATAGAAGGAGAAACCGGACGGTTATATACCATAGTGGATGAAATAATGCTACGCCTGCCATAGGGAGTAACGACTAAAGTCTGCAATTCCACTTTTTGACCTTTTTTCAGTTCCAGTTCGATCGGGCTGTGATACTCTGTCTTGGAATCATCCGGTCTCTGCCCATCAAGCGTGTAATAGATCCTGGAACCGGCAAATGGCTTTTGAAGGTCCAGAAGGAATCGCTCACCATACATCAGCGTATCAGCGATAGCAACAGGTACCCTGTAATTGATGCCGGATGCATCCAGTCTACTTAGATGTGCCGGAAGCCTGTTTACAGAAAAATCCTGATAATTTTTTACATGAACAGGTGTCCAGGCGACTTCGGCAAGTGCAAACATCCTAGGCAGCATCATATACTCACGCCTAGCCTGGGTAGGCATTACCTCTGTCCAGATATTACCCTGAACCCCAAGAATATATTTCTTTTCTTCACTGTTCAAAATCCCAGGCACCGGATCATAGCTATATGTTTTTGAGAGCGGGGCATAAACATTCCGGATTCTTTCCTGTTTAGACGTACTTTGAGGATAGTCAAAATATAAGCCGTTTGGCAATGGGCTCATAATCACATAGTGCTTCTGCTGCGCAGCAGCAATTCCTCCCGATTCACCCCGCCAGCTCATTACCGTCGCATTTGGCGCCAGTCCCCCATCAAGTATGTCATCCCAGCCGATAATGCTTTTGCCCTTTGCATTGATAAATTTCTCCATCCGCTGAATAAAATAGCTTTGCAGTCCGTGCTCGTCTTTTAGATTCTTGTCCTTGATGAGCTGCTGGCAAAATGGGGAAGTTATCCAAGGCAGCTTTGTAGCTTCATCACCCCCAATATGAATATATTTTCCGGGGAATAGCGGCAGAATCTCTTTAATGATATTTTCCAGGAAGTCAAACGTCTGTATTGTTGGACAATACAGTTTGCTATAAAACCTCAAATCGCCAGTAGTTGTCTCCGCAGGTACTTCACAGCGAAATTCCGGATAAGCCTTTAATGCAGCGGTTGAATGTGCAGGCATTTCAATTTCGGGAACAATGGTAATGTAACGCTCAGCAGCATATTTTACTACCTCCTTAATTTCTTCCTGGGTATAATAAGTAGCCGGGGCATTTGGGTTGGTATAATTGCCAATTGCGCCAACCGAAGTCAGTTTGGGATAGGCTTTGATCTGTATCCGCCACCCCTGGTCATCCACAAGGTGCCAGTGAAAGTAGTTCAACTTGTAAGCGGCCATCAGGTCAAGCGCCTGTTTAACCTCACTGACGGTAGAAAAATGTCTGGCCACATCCAGCAGCATGCCCCGGTAGGCGAAGCGCGGATAGTCATCTATTTCAAGGCAGGGCAGCTTAGCTGTAGCCATTGTTGAGTTCGAAAGCAATTGGATCAGCGTTTGTACCCCATGAAAAAGACCGCTGTCTTTTCCTGTTATGGTAATCCGGCCCGGACTAATGCTTAGTTTATAGCCTTCAGAAGGTAGCTCCCCGGAACCTTTACCGGTCAATACCAATGCAGTTGCTCCTGGTGCGATCTTACTGCCGGCCGCCAATATGCTGTTGTTTAGCTTTAACTTGTTCCGCAAAAATTCCCTGATACATTTAACAGATCTGTCTGCGCTGCGATCAGCCTGAATAACAGTCAGGTTACTAAAAATGAAAACTCCTGGATGTTTAACCAACTTAACTGGTGCAGGGATTAATTTTAGATTGTCCTGAGCAAAAGAAAAGGTTGCCAAAAAAGGAAAGCAGAAAAAAAGAAAGCCAGCACCCCGTACACACTCTCTTAAAGAATTAAAATTGGTAAAAAACATCATTTATTTATTGTTCTGGCTTCCATGTAACACCTGATTTCAAATATCCTGGCTAAAGCATCACCATTCGTCTTGTTCACTGTGATCCTTACAGCATCAACATCAATAGGATTAAATTCATGGACCACTCTCCTTTTATAGTTATTGCGGGATCCCTTACTTGCCAAAACTTTATTTTTTTTCCTAAGTTCAATCACATAATCTGAAATGGTTTCAGGCTGAGGCCCCAAGATCTGGTCTGCCTGCACGATATCCTGGCCAGAAATCCGTAAAAATCGGTTCAGGCCCGTATCCAGAATCATTTCTATCTTATTTATCTTTAAGGATTTATCCCAGTACAGCTCGATCCATGGTTCGCCGGCACTCATTTCTGCCTGCCACTGGTGGGTACTACCATCTTTAATATTCCTGTTAACCCCATCAATGACCTGCAGTGCAGCCCCAGTTTTGGTTTCGGACGACGCCCTGATCTTCGCATTGCGCGCAAAATCATTTGCGTCTGTGTTCTTTACCCCAAGTATCGATTGGTCCTGGCGTAGTAAGATCTGCTGGAAATCCTTTAAATGATCTTCATTGTTACCCAGCGTCGCCGGAGCAATATTATTATGGATACAATATGACATTGCCGTTCCTACTGCCTGCCCCATTGCTGCACAGGTAGCCATTACCCTTGTTGATGACAGAGCCACATGTGAAGCACTCAGGTTCCTTCCGGCCATCAGTAGATTTTTAATATTTCTGCTGTACAGGCTGCGTAAGGGAATAGAATAGGGCTCCTTTATATAAATCGCCCTGGTCGGCTCCATTGCGGTACCATCCATTCCTTCAGGCGGATGGTCATCGATTGGCCATCCTCCGTAACTAACCCGGTCAGCAAATAGTTTTGGTTTCTGAATGTCATCCTGCTTCAGGATATAATCACCGATGATTCTTCTGCTCTCGCGCTTCCCGGGAATCATACCAATCCACGAAAGGGCCCAATTATCGGCTTCAGGGTGGTTACCTGAATTTTTGATATAATCCCAAACCCCAAATAAAGCGCTCAGCAGGTCATGTCTGTTTTGCTGGCCATCACGTACACTATCACCCATCCCGCCCAGTTCCAGCCACCAGTAGCCATATTCAATGGAAATAATTTTACGGTGTACAAAATCCTTGGTAGTATACTTCCTTGCCCAAACAGGCGGCGTATAGGGCATTTTGGTCTTGTGTTCCTGAGACATAAATAGGATGCTATTGCCCATGCTCTTATTATCGGCAACATCCACAGCAAGAGATTCTCCCCATTTTGATTTGGCCTCTCTGCCCAGCATATAATCGGCCCCGGCACACGCTGCCAGCGTACCATCTCCAGTGCAGTCTGCATAAAGTTTAGCCCTTATTTCCGACAGTTCCTGGGTAGTGGAACATAAGGCCTTCACTTTTGTGATCTGATGGTTGTCCATCTCTGTCTCAAAAACAACAGTATCCAGTAAAAGGGTGATGTTAGGCTCGGAAACAACTTTATTGTAAAGGATAAAATCCCACAGTTCGTAAGAGCGCTGGGGGTTTTCAACTGAATTGGTCAAAAACAATTCTTCCAGGACACCGGTTTCGCGCCATACCTGATGCAATGTAGTTGCACCCGAAATGTGCATCCTGATTTCACTGCTTGCATTTCCACCCAACCTCGACCGGTCCTGAACCAGCACCACCTTTGATCCGTTTCTGGCTGCGGCAATTGCAGCACAAATGCCCGACATACCGCCTCCTGCGACCAGAACATCCACATTATATTCTTTTTTCAAAAAAACCTTTTCGTCAATTACTGCCGGTTCTTCCAGGGTATCGCCATTTAAGGCACTGGCGCCTGGGCTTACAAATAAAGCACCAGAGCCAATCCCCAATGTCTTTATAAATGCTCTTCTTTTTGTCTTCATCTTTAGTTATTCATTTTACCTGGATATGCTATTCCCCCGGTCTGGTTAATTTGTCTTATGCTGTTCTAAAATATGGGCTGCCTTTGTTGAGATTTCCTCATTTTTGTTAGTTAATAGTTTTGTGAGTGCTGGTTTAGCTGTTGAGGTCAAAACAGTTACATTGTTTAACACAATTTCCAGCGCTTTTAAAATCTGGCTATCTTTTAAACCCCCTAGATTGTTTGTCAAGGCCAGCAAAGCTGTCTTGCTTAATTTCAAGTCTTTAAACTTGTTCAGCAATTCGTTCTGCAGTTCAAATTTCAACTCAGGAATTGCAGCGAGCAGTCTTTCCTGGTACTCCGATAAGTTCCACAAACGCAAGGGAAGCTTTTCTATTGCAAAATATGGGATGTAAGTCGCACCCCTGATGATGAGGTCAACAATTGCATCCTCATAGGTTTTATTATGATTTAAAGGAGCTTTATTCAAGGCATAATATTGCAAATTGTAATTATCCGAGCGCAGCATGGAGATAAGCAGCTGATCGCTGAACATGGATTCGGTATGCTTCAAAATTTGTGTTGAAATACATCCGTTTACCAGATGCCATAGAGTGTAAGCGCTATATAAGGCCCCGTCCACAACCACATTTTTTACTGATGGATTCGTGGCACCTGTGACAGCATCTACCACGACGCTCGACACCTTTTGCACATTTTTATCAATTAGATCTTCCGTCTTATAAACACCCAGTACCGAAGCCTTGTCGGCTAGTATTTTATACATTTTTTTATGATCCGCTTGGGTAAAAGGCACATGGTCAAATTTTGTAAGCGGACTATCGGCAGGCAGTTCATATTTGCTGAAATTCCCTACCAGGTCCCAATAAAGATCGATGGAGACGGGATAACAAAGCCGCTCTTCACATATCGGGGTACGTATATAGGCATGATAGGTTTCAGGCATATTATCTGCTCCATAAACGAGATACACGGGCACTGCTCCCAGCCCTTTTACTTGGGCAACAATTACCTGTTCCTGTTTGCTCCCGGTTTGGCTGCGCCCTGTAAAAGGCTGGCCCATCAAAATTAATATAAATGTCCACACCAATATTTTCATACTTTAGACTCCGGTATTATGGGCTGCTTTCATTTTATAATCGTATTTATCAGTTTTTTTCAGAGGTAGGGCCATTGGCAGTTTTACGAATCGGGTACCGCTCTCCATAATTTACAGGAGGCCTTACCCTTACATCACCCTTCTCCACATGAAAGATTTGAAGTATTTCCTGGAATCCGGCTTCAACCGCAGCATTTGGCACTCCCTTTTGCTGACGGATTTCATAATCAAGCATTGCACGGAGCAATAAGATCCGCCAGCGCCAGGCTTTCTTTCTGTTTTGCGGAAGCCTTTTGTCTACTTCCTTTAATAAATGATAGGCCCGCTCTGCTCCTGCATCCTGCTCCGGAAAAACGATTGCTTTAGGGGCTCCCGGTACCATTGCCCATTTAGCAGTAGACATGCCATGATTTTTCTCGAGGATATGAATAGCCTCCAGCACTTCACTGATATATTCAGGCGAATATTCAAAAGCGACATATTCTTTTAAGGTTTGTTCGGCAGTCTTCTTTCTGTCCCAGTAAAACTGGCTGAAAATTACTTTATTGATGTCTTCATATATGCCTTCGGAATAAGGATAACCGCCAATTACTTTTTCAGATACACTATTCCACAGTCCCTGGAATCTATTTGGAAGCGGCGTTGCACCATAAATCCCCCATGGCCAGGCACCCCACATGCTGATCTCAGGAAAATTAAGGAGCGGCAGATTGCCTGGAACTGGATTTTTAAGGAGATATTCCGGGAAAGTACCGTGCGAATCGGCAAGAATATGATTTACCCAGGGGTTTTCATTTTTAAACGCCTGGGCCAGTCCTTTCCACTCCCCCTGTTCTGTACCGTAGTCAAAAAGCCAGGTAGACAGTGTGATATTTACTTTAGGCAACCTCTTTTTAATGATGGCCGAGATCTCCTTTGTTATTTTGAGATAACCATTGGCCCCCCAGGGTGTACACAGATTGCAGGCACAGCCTCCTTCATCATAAGGCCAAAGCATGATCTTATCGATCGGGGCATTCCGAAGGATAAAAGCATCCAGCTCTTCGTTCACTTGTTTCAATATCAGGGCGCGACCCGCTGGCAGGGAAGGGCATAGTTCTACATGATAATGGCCACGTTTGGTGTTCGGATTAGCCCTTAGGGCTACCGGACTGGAATTATAGCCTTCGTTACCGATCATGATGATACAGGACTTCATACCTACAGCTTTACCAGCTTTTAAGATGATGCTCAGACGGTCTAACATCGCCTGGGCATCGGGATCCTCTATTCCGTTGTAATTGTGCATATCAAACCATACCTCAAGTCCGTTTATTCCCCACATAGCAAGTTCTTCCACGTAATTTTTAACTTCATCAATAGGTGCATCCTGGTAAAAGTTATGATTATGAGTTGAAAAATACATTCCCCTTACCGGCTTATCTGGCACTGAAGTACCATGCCAAGCCCCGGGGCTAAACCCAAGGCTGTCTACAAACGAGGTATGCAATAATTTACCTATTCCATATAAGAGTCCACTTTCGTCACCGGCAGTGATCCTGATATGACCTGTTGCTGTATTTTCGATTTTATAGCCTCCTGTCGGCAAAGTATTTTTTATCACATTCAGCGTAATACCAAGAGGATTGCCCGGCCCGCTGCCGAACAAGTCAGTTTTGCTTCTTTCTTTTACAAGCCGTTGAAAGATCTGTATTGCATTTGTCGTCAGCTGCCCAGCGCCCTTCTGTTTGGTAAAGGCGATGCGCTGATACGGAGGACCTGTTTTACTGTATGCACCGCTGGCTACAGCATTCATTGCGGCAAAAATCAATAGGTAGTAGAAATATTTAGGTATCATCATTATAAATTGCTTGGTAGAATGTATTATGGAGTTACGGTAATTTCAAATTGCCTGACAACTTCACTGCTTTCGTATGCATTGATATTTGCAGCAACGAAACTGGCTTTATAAACACCAGCCTTCGTGTAAGTGTAGCTATAGGAATTTATAGCTGAATCTGAATTACCTTTAATGGCAACAGGCTTGTCTGGGCCGGGGTCGATCTGGTCCACATTTATTGCCTTGCTGATTGCCCAGTTTTCTCCCTGCGGATCGTTTGCTGCATCATACACATTACCCCAAAGTGTAATTCTGGCAGCAGTAACAGCAGACTGCCCTGGTGCTGTAGTAGCATTCTGATCAAAGATTCTAAACCCCGAATTGTTCATATCAGCGATCACCAGTGCACCCATTGGGCTCTCGCCGGTCAATGAAAAACCCTGGATCATCCAAGTCCTGGCTGACCCATTGGCTGCCTGGGGCCTGTTAAGGTACTTGTAGGCGATATAAAGCGGTTTCCCTGGAGTTCTTACATCAGAAATGTCTTTAACGCCCGAAGCTAAAAATGTAGTGGTAGTACCCAATGCAAATCTACTGGTGATGTTGATCCAGGTTGCGGTAGAAATACTTGCATAGTCACTATAATTGCCGTTAAAATCAGAAGAAGCAAGTACAGACAACTGATTGGCTTGTGTACCCAACTGTACGCCTGAAGTAAATGACAATTTGAGCAGGCCTGCATCAAAAGTTCTTCCTGACCTGTACTGAAATTCTTTCCCTGCCTCGCCGGAATAGAAAGAAATAAGGCCGGCCTTGCCCTGAAAACTAAAGTTGACCGGAACCCCGGCTTTAACCGTTAGTGTTGATGCAGAAACATTAAAATCTGGCTCAGCAACCTCCACTTTTTTTTCACAGGAAGAAAAGATTAAGGTTAAGCATATGGCAAAAAGATAATATTGAAGTTTCATCCGAATATTTTTTATGTATAAATAATTACCATCCCTGGTTCTGAATTAAGGCCCTGTTTAAACTGATTTCACGGGAAGGTATTGGCCATATAACGTGTTTATCTGTTACATTCAAAAAGCGTTGTGCATAAATTGCAGTTGGTACAATAGCAATAATCGCATTTCCCAGCGTATTCATTGTAGCAACGAATTTACCTGTCCTGATCAGGTCTAACCTTCTTAATCCTTCGAAACACAATTCCCTGGATCTTTCATCCTGGATAAAATTACGAAAATCAGCAATCTGCGAAGGAGTTACATTGGATGAAGCATCCGTGTAAATACTTGCTGTAGCCGCGGCTCCTGTACCTCCCCCACCAGAAAAGGTTATAGTTGGTACACTAGTATAGCCTTCACCGGCTTTAACACCTGTCACATCATCGGACGTAAATACTACACCGGTCACTTTTCCACCTGCAACAGTTGCAGTAGCAATTGCACCGTTTCCACCACCGTCGGTAATAATTACACTTGGTGCGGTGGTATACCCGTTGCCTCCGGCTGTAATGGAGATTGATCTGATCCCGGTTGACCAAGCTCTTTTTCGCACCAGATTGACCGCATCAACAGCCTCCTGCGTTGCACCGTTCAGCTCAAATTCAGCTTCGGCAAACATTAGCAGCACATCAGCATATCTTAGCAGCGGATAATTTTGCGATGAGGCATATTTTGCATTCGGCAGGCTCGCCTCATACTCTCTCCTATATTTTGCTGAATATCTTGAAAACAAAGTAGCCGGAGTTGGAGCGGGAAGAAAGGTTTTAGATCCCTTTAGACCAGTTGCATTATAGGTAAAATTAGCAATATTCCAGTCTCTGCGCTGATCACCGGGTTCAAACAAATCATAAAAACTTTTTACGATACGCATGGTACCATTACAAACACCAGTTTCAGGATTAGTAGATACCGGACCGTTTACCGCTCCGTTTTGTCCTGTCTCAACGAAAACCGTTCCTGGACTGCCATAAAATTCCACTTCCCAGAGACTTTCCTTAACATCGTATTTATCTGCAGCGTAGTTGATAAAGATCTGCGAATATTTAGGATTGAGCTCGTGCATAGCTTCAGTATCATCCATTACCATTTTTGCCCATTTCCGTGCTTCGGCATATTTAGATATATCTTTAACTGGTTCGCCAGCCATATGTAAACAGACGCGCGCCAGAACACCGCGTGCAGCAGACTTAGTTACCCTTCCCCCATAACCTAAAACGTTGATCTTAGGCACGAGGGCTTCTGCTTCGATCATGTCTTTAATGACCTGTTCATAAGTATCTTTGGCAGTTGCTCTTGGAACATCCACATCATTTGCAGAAGTTACGGGCTTCAGTATTAAAGGAACACCGCCGTACGTCTCTACCAAAAGTGAATAATAATAAGCCCTCAGAAACAGGGCTTCGCCCCTGACCTGATTTCTAAATTCCTGTCTGATAGAAGTATTGTTGTTTACATTAGCCAACAGGATATTTGCTTTGTTGATGCCGTCATACAGGTTTTTCCAGAATGTAGAAAAAAATTGGTCCCCTGCTCCAACGTTATAGGCCTCCGGGCTCACCGATGCACCTCCATTGTAATAACCTTGATCGCCATCAACACCATAGCGGTAAAGGTAGAACGACCCATATATTGTACCGAGAATATCATACACCCCAGCCAGAGATGAGGTAAGTTTACTTTCTGTATTATAGTAACTTTCCGGTGACAAGAAATCAGTAGGTTTTGTCTCCAGGAATTTCTGGCATGAAGTGAAGCTGATCTGTATTAGCAGAATTACCAAAAATGTATATATATATTTCATAATCACTATTTAATTATAACAAATATTAAAACGATGCGTTAAATCCGAACACCAAGGTTCTTGCCTGTGGATACGCTGAAAAATCAAAGCCAGGTGTAAGCACAGAATTACGTACTGATACTTCCGGATCCATACCTGAATATTTTGTCCACGTGATCAGATTTTGCGCCGAGATGTTAAATCTAAGCTGTCTCATGTACAGTTTTTTAATCAGGCCGTCAGGAAGACTATATCCTAGTGATAGTGTTTTTAAGCGCAGGTAAGAGCCATCCTCCACTACCCTTGAAGAATGTTGAATAGGACCTTGCCCTCCAGCCCTGAAAAGCGTATTACTTGGATTCTCGGGTGTCCAGCGATTCTCATAACTGGCAAACTGGTTTTTGAAAATGGATGCCGTGGCATTCCCTTCCATAAGGAGCCTGTTGGCATTGTAAATATCATTACCATAAGACCACTGGAACAATATATTTAGATCAAATCCCCTATATGTAAAATTATTGTTTAATCCACCCGTATGGATAGGTTGTCCTCTTCCGATCACACCCTGGTCAAATGCATTCACCACGCCGTCGCCGTTTAAGTCTTTATATTTGATATCTCCGGGTTGGATCAGCGCCCTTGTATTGCCATTAGTAGGCATGCTGTTTTTAAGTACATATCTGCCCGGTGCAGGATTATCGAAATCAGTATATTGATATATGCCGTCAAAGATGTAACCATAAAACATCCCGGCCGGCTGTCCCACTTGTGCTACATACAATGGTAAATTGAACTGGGTCAGGGCCATAATGGTAAACATATTCTCCTGTCCCCTGGTCAGGGCCATAATTTTATTATTGTTAAAGCCGATGTTAAAATTACTTTCCCATTTAAACTCCGCGGTTTTTATATTAACCGTGTTTAGACTCAGCTCAAGTCCATCGTTCTGAATTTTCCCAACGTTGTTATACGCATTAATATAGCCGGTACTGTAAGGTAGGTCCGCATTTAACAAAAGATCATCCGTTATTTTTCGGTATATATCTACTGTAAGTTCTATACGGTTCTTAAACAGACTCAAATCATACCCCAAATCAATTTGTTTGGTGCTTTCCCACTTTAAGTTGGTATTAGCGAGATTGGAAGGAATTGCACCTAAAATCGGGTTGCCATTGTTAAAAGAATAGGAATTCCCGATAGGAAAGCTCAACACAGATAAATAGGGATAATCGCTTACCCTGTTGTTGCCTGTAATACCATAACTGCCCCTAAGTTTAGCTTCGGAAATCACATTGCTGCTTTTGATGAAATTCTCCCGTCCCATATTCCAGGCAAGGGCCACAGAAGGGAAGTAGCCCCATTTATGCCCAGGAGCAAATTTGGAAGAACCATCTCCCCTGAAAGTTGCAGTAAGCAAGTATTTTGATTTATAATTATAATTTACCCTGCCAAAAAACGAGACCAGCCTGCTTTTGCTGTTACCGGATTTACTGAGATAAGGAGTTCCTTCATCCAATCCGTCCATAATCAGCTCTTCGTTAGGCACGTTTTGTACCGCATAGCTATTTAGCTGCGTACCGATACCCTGCATAGAAAAGCCTCCAAGCAAAGTAAACCGGTGGTCCTTATGGATTACCTTATCATAGGTAAGTGTATTTTCATTTGACCAGACATTTCGTTCCGTGAAATCAACCGAACCATTAACTCCCCTGGTATTAAAGGCATGTACCCTACCAAGCGGGGTTTTGGAATTGTTAAATTTGTCTTGTTTATACTGAAAAATATCATTGGATCCTGTAATCCTCAGAGTCAGATCAGGGGCGATGACATAGTTTAAGTAGGCATTCACGAGCAGGTCAGTGGTTCTCCTACGGCTGTAATCGTTCTCTCTTTGTACGATCGGATTGATTACGTTGTGTACATCTGTAGGATTGAAAGGATCAATATCTTGTTCCAATAAATCAATATTGTCATTTCCTGATATCGGGCGATACCCCCATGCAGTATAAAAGAAATAAGAATCTATGGTCCTTCCTTCTGAACTGATAATGGAAGCAAAAGATTCGCCCTGGGTCATGATGTTGCTATAATTGGCTTTCAGCCCTATTTTTATTTTTTGTCCTATTGCCTGATCCAGCGACATCCTTCCCTGGTAACGGCCGTAGCCGGAATTGAGGATAATCCCTGTCTGATCATATTTGGAACCTGATATGGAATATTTGGTCTGTTCACTGCCGCCCAATACAGAAAGGTTATAGTTTTGCATGAACGCGTTATGAAAAAGCTCATCTTGCCAATCTATCCCCTCCACATTCCTATAATCTTCAAGGGTTTTACCATTCTTAAAATACAAAGTGTCTACCTGTAGCGGGAATATTTCATCATAGTATTTAATGAACTCGTAGGGTGACATCACTTCCATCCTTTTCTTATTCTGTTGTAAACCTGTTGATAGGTTTAAAGAAACGACAGGCTTACCTGTCTTACCTTTCTTTGTCTCCACAATTACTACCCCATTGGCACCTCTTGAACCGTAAATTGCAGTTGCAGAGGCGTCCTTCAAAATATTGATGGATTCGATATCGTTAGGATTTAAAATGGCTGGATCCGGGTCTTCAATTGGAAATCCGTCGATTACATATAAAGGGGAATTGCTCTGGGTCAGCGAGTTGGCCCCCCGAATAACAATATCCATTCCGCCTCCCGGTTGCCCATCAGACGATGACACCCTCACGCCAGCCACTCGTCCGGCAAGTGCTTCAGCAAACGAGGCTACAGGAGCCTTGGTAAGATCGCTCATATTCACCTGTCCTACCGATCCCGTTAAATCTGATTTTTTTTGGGTACCATACCCCACCACTAAAACTTCATTTAGTGCTGAACTGGATTTTTCTAAGTTTACATTAACGGTTTCTAATGAACCGATAGGCAAACTCTTTGTTGTATACCCCACGTATGAGAACGTTAACATGTCGGTATTCTTAGCACGAATGCTATATATCCCATCCGAGTTTGTTGAAGTAACAGTTGTCGTGCCCTTTACAATTACTTTAACACCAGGTAAAGGCAAGCCGTCTTCAAGAACAGTTCCTTTTATTAGTTTAAGATTTTGTGAAAAGACCTGGAATGGGAGTAACGAGTAAAGAATAACTGCAAGCAGTGCACCCAATCTACATCGTTGATCATATTTGGCAACAAAACAGTTCATGGTTGGTTTTTTTAGTTTTTGTTTGGTTTATCATTTTCAGCCTAGGAATGTAAAGGTTGGTGGCTCCGGAATCGCCCGCATTACATATAAACATTACCCTAAAATAGCCCTTTAGTGCTAATAGATTAGCATAAACAGATGAATAAAAAACCGAGAACGTTATCGACAGCGTTCTCGCATGTAAGACAACCCTGTGTTACAATTTTAATTTTATGGATTTGCCTTATTTTGAATTGGCTGCAAAAGTTCCATTTTGATTTTCAGCCCTGTCTATTAATGAAAATGACTCTTACCGTAGCCGTCGTTTTCAACCATAGTCACCAAGTTCTTGTTACCAAAAGATATTACTATTCAGGGTAAATACCAAAAAATCGTGATTCGGCATACCGGTAACGTTCTCGTTTCCTATCATCTGAAAATCAGAAACATTACGATAACGTTTCCGTAATTTACTATTGGTGCTTTCGATAACAATCCCATACATTTGCGCGTATAAAACCAGTGTAAACCAATGAAAACACAAACTGTCTTGATTAAAAAATTAATGGTCGCCAACCGGGGAGAGATCGCCATCCGGATCCTGCGCGCCGCTTCAGAAATGCGTATCGGAACCATCGCCGTGTATACCTACGAGGACCGCTACTCCCTGCACCGCTATAAGGCCGATGAAGCCTATATGATCGGTACCGAAGACCAGCCCCTAAAACCCTACCTGGACATCGAGGTCATCATCAAAATGGCCAAAGATAAAGGTGCAGACGCCATCCACCCCGGCTATGGCTTCCTAAGCGAGAACGTGCAGTTCGCCCGTCGCTGCAGAGAGGAAGGGATTATCTTCATCGGCCCGACGCCTGAGGTGATGGAGCAATTGGGCGACAAGATCGCCGCCAAGAAGATCGCGCGCTCCAGTGCGGTGCCTGTGATAGAAGACAGTCGCATCGAACTTGGCGACATAGAAAAAGTAATTTCAGAAGCAGAGCGCATCGGCTTCCCGATTATCTTAAAAGCGGCGGCAGGTGGAGGCGGCAGGGGCATGCGCGTGGTCAGGGAGAAAGAGATGCTCGCCAGGTCCTTCAACGAAGCCCGCAGCGAAGCGGAAAAAGCTTTCGGTGACGGCACCATTTTTATCGAGAAGTTTATCGATCAGCCCAAACACATCGAAGTACAATTGCTGGCCGATAACCACGGAAATATCGTACACCTTTATGAACGCGACTGTTCGGTTCAGCGCCGCTTTCAAAAAGTAGTAGAGATCGCTCCGGCACCAAACCTGCCTGCGGAGGTCAAGCAACAGGTATACGACTACGCTTTAAAAATAGCAAGGGCAGTCAATTATAACAATGCCGGAACGGTGGAGTTCCTGGTAGATAGGGACAACAAGGTGTATTTCATCGAGGTCAACCCCCGCATCCAGGTCGAGCATACCGTTTCAGAACAGGTCACGGGCATAGACATCGTGCGCAGCCAGATCCTTATCGCCCAGGGCGCCAGACTATCCGATCCCGGCATCTTCATTCCCAGCCAGGAAGACGTCAAACTGAACGGCTTCGCCATCCAATGCCGCATCACCACGGAAGATCCTGAAAATAATTTCAAACCAGATTACGGCACACTCATTACCTATCGGAATGCCGGTGGTTTTGGGATCCGCCTGGACGAAGGCAGTGCCTATTCTGGTATGAAGATCTCCCCTTTCTTTGATTCCATGATTGTGAAGGTCACCGCTACCGGGCGTACATTGGCCGGTGCCGCGGAAAGGCTGAACCGTTCACTAAGGGAATTCAGGGTGAGGGGCGTGACCACCAACATCAATTTCCTGGAAAATGTAATTTCCCACGAGCAGTTCCGAAAAGGGCTTTGCAGCGTGAATTTCATTGACAATCAACCGGAACTTTTTAAGTTTGACCGGCCTAAAGACCGTGCTACACGGATCCTGAAATACCTGGCCGACATTAAAGTCAACGGTCACAAAGACATCAAGCACATCGACAAAAACAAACAATTTCGCCAACCCGAGATTCCGGCTTTCAACAGCTATTCCGGCTTCCCGAAAGGCACAAAGGATCAGTTGACCGAGATGGGTGCCAAGGGCCTGATGGGCTGGCTTAAAGAACAAAAGCCTGTCTTGTTTACCGACACCACCTACCGGGATGCGCACCAGTCCCTGATCGCAACCCGTATGCGGGGCAGGGATATCCTGGCTGTAGCGGAAGGTTATGCCCACAACCATCCCGAACTTTTTTCTATGGAAGTATGGGGTGGAGCCACCTTTGACGTGGCCCTGAGGTTCCTGCATGAGGATCCATGGACCCGCCTGCAAAAGATCAGGAAGGCCATGCCGAATATTCTGCTCCAAATGCTTTTCAGGGGCTACAATGCCGTCGGTTATTCGGCCTACCCCCGCAATGTAATCCACCAGTTTATTGAAAAATCCTGGGAAAACGGGGTAGATATCTTCCGGATATTTGATTCGCTCAACAACATCGAATCCATGCTGCCGGGTATCGAACATGTGGTCAAACACACCGGTGGCATCGCCCAGCCTTCCATCTGTTATACGGGCGATGTATTGCGCAAAGACAACAACAAATACAACCTGCAATATTATGTAGACCTGGCCAGAAGGCTGGAAGATACCGGGGCGCATATGCTGGCCATCAAAGACATGGCCGGGCTCCTGAAGCCCAATGCAGCTACCGAACTGATCGGTGCATTAAAGGAAAATATCTCCATGCCTATTGCCCTGCATACCCACGATACGGCGGGTACACAGATCGCGACCTACCTGAATGCCATTGCCGCAGGCATCGACACTATAGACGGGGCCCTGGCCTCCTTCAGTGGAACGACCTCCCAACCCAACCTCAACTCACTGACTGCTTTATTGCAGGGACATGAGCGGGACAATGGAAGCAATCTCCACAGTTTAAATACCTATAGCAATTATTGGGAGGCGGTCAGGGAATATTACTATCCATTTGAGTCCGACCTGAAAGCGGCCACAGCGGAGGTATACGACAATGAAATCCCCGGAGGGCAATACTCCAACCTGCGTCAGCAAGCCGATGCACTCGGTCTGGGCGAAAAGCTACCGCTGATCAAACACAATTATAAGGTGGTCAACGAGCTCTTTGGCGACATTGTAAAGGTCACGCCAAGCTCAAAAGTAGTGGGCGATATGGCGCTGTTTATGACATCCAACAGTCTAACCGCAACCGATATCCTGGACGAAAGCAAAACCCATTCCTTTCCGGCCTCGGTGGTCGGCTTCTTTAAAGGCGACCTGGGGATCCCTTACGGAGGCTTCCCGCCTAAGCTGAGGTCGATCGTCTTGAAAAATGAGGAACCCGTAGCGGGAGAAAACTCCCAGCTATTACCTGATATTGATCTTGAAAAAGCTGTTGATAAGTTTAACGAAACCTATCCCGGTAGCAGCTTCCTGGATTTCCTTTCCCACCAGATGTTCCCGAAAGTTTTCGACGAATACTACCACCATCAGAATGAATTTGGTGAGGTCAGCAGCATCCCTACTCCCGCATTTTTCTTCCCTCTGAAAAACGGAGAAGAAATCTTCATCGAACTGGGTAAAGGAAAGACGATCCACGTGAGCCTGAGCTATGTATCCGATCCGGATGAACTGGGTGTACGTACGGTTTCCTTCGAACTCAATGGCTACAACCGGACTTTAAGGATCAAGGACAACTCGGTCACCTCCCTGAAACCCGTGCACAAAAAAGTGAGTAATCCGGAGACTGAAACCGGCGCGCCGCTTCAAGGAAAATTAAGTGCGGTACTGGTCAAGGAAAACGAGTTGATCAAAGCCGGTACTTCTCTTTTTATCATCGAAGCGATGAAGATGGAGAGCACCGTGTGCGCAACAAAAGACGGCACCGTCAAAAAGATCCACATTGCCGCTGGGGCGATGGTCGATCAGAATGATGTGGTCATCGAAATAGAATAAAGCTTTATTCGAGAATCTTACGGTCTCTGGCAATGATTTTCATTTTGCCAGAGACCTTTTTTCTTTCAATGGTTTCGGCCTCGGCATATAGATTGACGGTCGGACAGATATGAAAAGGCAAGCCATACAATACATCCCCGATCTTCCACTGATGTCCTGCGCCTGCCTCTACCATCAGGTGCTCCTCGCTGTGTCCAACCACCTTCAATTCAGGGGCATTCAGGAACGATACCCGCTGAGGAAGGGGATTCTCAGAAGAGATGGCCTTGTGGCCCAGGTCCAGGCACAGCAGGTAATCTGTTGGCAAAGAAACCACCCTGGTAATAACCAATGCAGCAGGCAGGAATTTCTGTTCTGGTACTTCGGTCAGATACCCTTCGTCCCAAAACACAAAAGTGCCCGGACTGCATTCCCAATCTTTCTTCTCCGCATGAAAAGCAAATGTAGGTGTACCGCCCGCCACCATGCGCAGATCGGTATGTCCCTTTTCCTTCAGCTCCGCAATCATCTCTTCTACCGGTGCAAAAGTCCTGTCAAAAATGGCCCTCCGCTCCTCCACACCATAGGCGTGAATATGTCCGTCGTAGGCGTGCAGCCCCTTTAGCGCAAGCCCCGGACGACCTGCACTATCTTCGTACAGTTGAACCCCTGCGTCGCCAGGAACGATCCCCGTACGGTTCATCCCCACATTCAAATCGATATATACATCGACGATCAGCCCCAGCTTAACGGCTTCTTCAGACAGGCTAGCCGCTGCATCCAAATTGTCGATCAAACAGGAAAAAAGGGTATCCGGATATTTTTTAATCAGGGAGAAAAAACGCTGCAGCTTAACCGGGTTGAGCTGATAGGCCAATAACACATCTGGTGCAGAACACATGCCCAGCATTTCTGCTTCGGCAATTGTGGCGCATTTAAATTTAGAAATGCCTGCTTCCATCAACAGGCGCGTGATATCGGCCGATTTATGCGTCTTCACATGGGGGCGCAACCTGGAAGGGTCAGCGATCATATCTTTGACCATTTGTATATTTTGCTTAACCCGGTCTATATAGATCGCCAATGCCGGGCTGTCCAGCTGGTTCACCTCATCGATTGCATACCACGCTTGTTCCGTACTCATTTCATTCATTTTTTAGATACTCCGGAAAGTTACAAAAGCGCGGTCAAATTCAGCAATTGTTTGCGAATTGTTTCTTCCGAAGATAAGCCCAGGTAGCTGGTGCGGCAGCGCCATGTTTCATAACCTCCCTTTTCGATCTCATGTTCCGGCGGTACATAACCCACATAGTCATTGGCCATGGTCACCGTAAAATAAGGAACATTTATTTGCGATTTGAGCCACAGGCCAGTTTCGGAGAAAAACTCTCCACCCAGAGCCCCAATGATGCCCTTTCCGATCCTGATGGCTTGTACAGGGAAATTTATATGGTCCGGATACGCATCCAGCAACAGCTGTTCCCGCGCATAGACTTCCTTGAGCCGCTCCGGGCTATTCATTTCCATCCATTCATAGCTGGCTTTTTCCAACATCGATTTTGCGGTCTGCAATTCAGTTTCCGAAGCTTTTCTAACCGGCAGCGTGATTTCCTGGTATACCGTGGCGATTGTCGCTCCTTCTTCCCAGGCCAGGCCATGCAACGACTGATAAACCCGCTCTGCGAGGGCTTCCCCGATATATTCACTTTTCTGATGATGGCCATCCGGATAGCGGCCGGGGTTTTGAAAATCCCAGATGTTTACATCGCCGCTGGTGCCATTGGTCGTCACCGCTAAAAAATCATCTCCAACATCCAATTTGCCTTCGATGGCCCTGGAGAATGCCCCAAAATAGTCCGCGCATATCGTTCCTTTTTCCCAGTCGCCCACATAATGCAGGGAATAATTGGCCAGGAGGCTGATCCATGTTCCATCCCTTTCCTGTACGACCATATAGCCGATCTCTGGATCTATCAGCGCCGCACTTTGCAGTATCTTCGCTTCGGCACCGAATGGATTGGTTTTGATCTGGTCTATGCCACCTGTAACCGGGTTGGGGGCGATATACCCGTCATCCATTTTATACCTTCTGCACAGGAGATGTTCCGGCGCACTGGCCGAGCCAAATGCTATTTTTGCAGGGCGAAGACTTTGCTGTGCCGTTAAGATCGTTTCCACAATTGCTGCCGATACCGTTTTGCGGTATTCAATATCCGCAGCACCCAGGAGCAGACTGGCCAGTGATCCCCCCGCATGCGTATGTGTACTTGAAATCAATACCCGCTCCGGAGATAAACCTGAACGCACGAAAATCTCCTTCTTTACATCATCCAAAAACTCTCTGCGCATGGCACAGGTATCCACCACCACGATAGCCAGGGCCGAATCGCTGTCCTCAAAAACCAGTGTTTTTACATACAGTGGGTCATAGACGCGCTGTGCATAATGATTGATAAAGTCCCCATTGATGAGTGTACCCAATGGCGGGGTGATGTCGATCTTCGCTGTCCCTACTTTCAAAGCCGTCATGCCCATGCTTTGCGTATAAAGTCCAACCAGTTCTTATAAAATATACGGTCGATATCGTCGGCAGTATAACCCCTTCTCAGAAGGATCTCCGTATATTTCTGCAAGTCGGCAATGGAATTCATATCCCAGGGCGACTGTTCCGTCCCGAAGATGCCGTCGAGGTCGCTTCCGATGGCGATATGGTTGGTATTGCCCGCGATCTGACAAATATGGTCCCAATGGTCTACGAGTTTTTCCAGCTTAACATCCAGTTGCCATGGGTCAGAAACTGTATCAATAAAACGGATATCCATTGCCCAGCAGTCCAGCATGCCGCCAATGACTGCCCCCCTTTCAATCAGTCGCCTGATCTGCGGATCACTAAGTTGCCTTTGCGTAGGCACCAATGCCCGCACATTGTGGTGGCTGGCCCATACCGGTCCCTCATAGATATCCATCGCTTGTTCAAACCCTTCATCAGTCAGGTGTGTCACATCCAGGATAATATTCAGCCTCGCCATTTCTTTCATCAGTTCCATACCTGCCGGATTAATCTTTCCTTCCATCTTAGTACCGGGTGCATATCTGCCAGGCCCAAAATGGGACAGACCCAGGGCCCGTAGTCCATCTTCATAAGCCCGTTGCAGGTAGGAAATGTCAACCAGTGAATCCGCCCCTTCCAGGCTCAGTATGTAGCCAACAGGTTTTTGATCAGATGCTACCTTTTCATCGTTCCATAACGCCAGGTGCTTGTCCAGGCCCGCCAGGTCGCGGATCTGTACCATCTCGCCCATCGCTTCCATTTCCCTGTACCAGGCCAGTTGCGCCTGGGTCATCGCCCAGGCTTGCTGTGGAGAATTCCAGCCAGGCAGGCTGCTTCCTAAGGGTGCTACCCTGGACAATTGCGTCGCCACGACCAGGCCTATCCCTCCCTTTCGGAGTTCGGGCAGGCATACCGTGCCCCGGCCACGGTCGGGCTTATCCGGCATATGCAATTCGCGCTGCCTGATTTCATCGAGCGGACGGCTCAGGTCTCTGTTCCATTCTATGGCGTTCATCGCCAGATCCAGGTGGGCATCTATGATAAAAGGAATGTTCATACTGGTTCAGTTAAGGGCTGGAAAGCATATTTCCGGATCATCTGCTGTATCTGAAGACTAAAGCCCTCAAATGTGTTTTGCCATTCTTCCGGCTCGCCCGGTGCATAGGTATAAAATCCAGAACCGCTCTCCATTCCGCTTCCCCGTGTGATAGCCTGATCAAAAAATTCAGGCAGGCCCGGCGCGTTCGACAGTTCGGGATTAAGGTCTTTCATGACCATGCCGTAGGCATAGGTGCCCATCAGGTCCATATACCGAAAGTTGCCGGCAAACGGCAGATAAAAACCCGCATCGTTGCGGCAGGCCCGGTCTACATCTTCAAACGAAGCATAGCCATTTTCCACCAGGTAAGCGGCTTCCCTGAACATCGCCGCCATCATTCTCGAACGGATGCCATATCCGCAGCGCAATACATAGGGGTCTTTTCGCCAATGTTTTTTTGCCAGGGCATACAGGTCGCTGACAGCGGTCTTCGTATTGATTTCATTGGTGATGATCTCCAGAAAGAAGGTCGTATCCGCAGGCTCAGACCAGTTCAGCCCGATGATCCTTGAAGGATGCGCGGCATCCCTTTGTAATGCGGAAAGCGGGATGCTCTCTGTATTGACGGCGATCAGGGTATCTGAGGGGAGCAGGTCTTCCAGAGTCCTGATCCATACCGATTTTTCTTCCAATGATTCGCCGCAGACCACAATAGCTATAGAATAGTCTCCACCTTGATCCATCCTTTCAGTGCCCGGCTGGCTTACCCGGTGGCCGGCCCTGGTCAGACATCCTGCAATACCTTCCCGCAGTTTGTGCGTGCCGGCCAAAAGCACCCGACCTATTCCATCTTTCATCCTGTTCTTTTTAATTGGTTAAACGTTTGAGCACTTTTCCGGCGACCTCCACAGCCTGATCTATATCTTCTTCTGTATGCGCCGCACTGATGTACCACAGTCCCCGTCCGATAATCCGGATGCCTTCATTGTGCATGTCGGCGATAAATTTGCCGAGCTTGACCTTGTCGTATGAGAAAGTAGCGCGGTAATCCCTGATTTCCTGAACATCGGTAAAACCTATGTTAAACATCGGGCCTGGGCCCTGTACACGGAGGTTCTGACCGTTTTCCTGTGCGGCCAGTCTCAAACCCTGCATCAGTTTGTTGCCATAGGTAAACAAACGCTCGTATATGCCTTCCTGTTCCAGTATCTCAATAGTAGCCAAAGCGGCGGCTACTGTCGCATTGCTGGAGTTCATGGTGCCGGCATGGATCACTTTAGATTGCTCGATGACCTCCATCCATTCCCTCCTGCCAACTACCGCGCTGATCGGGTAGCCGCTGCCCATGGCTTTGGCAAAAATGGAGAGGTCTGGCGTAATGCCATAATAGGTCTGTGCGCCACCCAATGAAAGCCGGAAGCCGGTAATGACCTCATCAAAGATCAAAGCAATGCCATAGGTATCACAGACTTCTCGGAGCCCTTCC
>Ga0160464_100239_pt1 | contig 53321 bp, 42 predicted proteins | sample HID1971I_E11MG_FD_108275 | JGI IMG/M metagenome (GOLD analysis project Ga0160464, IMG submission 108275) | Enriched millipede-associated microbial communities from UW Madison campus, WI, USA - HID1971I_E11 MG | ecosystem: Host-associated > Arthropoda: Insects > Digestive system > Unclassified ... | reverse complement strand
TTAATGGTATGTACTATAAGTATGATATTGAGAAAAAATACAAAGATGCCGTTAGCGGATTAAACCCAACCAAAGCGACGTATTATACCACCAGGGCAGAAGCGGCATTGCCGGCCAAGTCTATCCGGATCTTTACACCTTCATTTTTCGCTGTACAGCAGGAAGATTATAAAACCATTTACAATGCAACGGGGGAAGGGTTTATGGTTGAAACGGCCAAAATTTCTACCACCAAATATGATATTGATGCAAGCAATGGGGTAATCCATGTTTTAGAATCGCCATTGAATATTCCATTGAGAACGGACCTGGCGGTGGCTTCTGATCCGCAGATCTCTATTTTTAACTCCTGGCTGGAAGCACATGTGACCTATACCCTAGGTCCTAAGGATGAGTTTGGATGGGTAGATACTACACTGATCAAATCGTATTCCCTAAGCAGGAACCTGGCCAATGAAAGTACGCTTTCTACTCTGTTTGCACCAACCAACGAGGCGGTGATGGAATATTTCACCCCTTATTTGCCAGACCTGTACAACACTATTGATTCCATTCCAAAGTTGATCAAGACGGAAATCCTTAGAGGGGTATTGCTTGCGGATACCTGGTATAAGAGTGATATCACAAGAAATCTTCCGGAACTACGGACCACCACCTATCCGCAATTGGTAAATATGATTGCGCCGACCATTGTGGGTTCTGTATTGACCAGTAACGGTCTGATCTATAAAGTCAACAAATTTATTGAACCGCCAAAGCTGCACAGTGTAGAGGGTGGGGTATATATGAAAAAACGCGTCTATGGACAATGGAACTGGATGTTTGAAAGGACTGACCTGGAGTCGGGCCTGACAGACGGATTATTCTATCAGCATAGCGATAAGACGATACTGTTACAGCCTGACGAAGCCTGGGGATTCCCTCTGGCTGAAGATATGGATGTAGATGCCCGCTTGATCCGCCAAAATCAATGCCGGACAGGCATCCTTAATATAGATGTGCGGAAAGACGGTGGCTTCAGACGCCGCTATTATCCGACTGAGTTTGGGTATATCTATTATGAAAATGGCAAGTTTACCGATTACACAGGTAAAACAGTCTCCCTAATGAAAACCCAGCCGACCTGGCAGCGGACGAATGGCGCCATCTTTGAGATTGATGGGTTTTTGACCCCAATGAACAAGCTGGACCTCACCAGAACGGTGTTCGCATTGGTCGAGAAAGATACACAGCTGTCTCAATTTAAAGATGCGATCAACAAGGCCGGACTGAACGGCGAGTTGAACCTAACGGGATTCTTTACCTATACCGTTCTAGCACCGACCAATACTGCACTTCAGGCAGGAGGTATTTCTGTTGCGGCAATGAACGCCGATCAGGCAAGGGCGTTTGTCAACAAATACATCATTCCGAACAGGTATGTATTTTCGGATGGGGTGTTTCAGGGGAGTGTGCCGGATAAAGGCGGGAGCTACCTGACAGTTGCCGGTGCCTGGGAAAGTTTTTCCGTGACCAACACGGCGGGGAAGACTGTCAAACCGACGACGGCTAACAATCAGGGATCCAATGGTGTGGTCCATAAAATTAACCAGATATTTTAAAGTTGTACTGATTTACAAATGAATAAAATGCTACGAAAGATTTTCATTCTTGCCGGTTTGCTATGTAGTCTGAGTGTTGGCGTTTATGCGCAACAATCGGATGTCATCAGCGGGGTGGTTTACGACGAATCCAAAAAGTCAGTTTTTCCGGGTGTAACCGTGATGCTGGTGAACCGCAACAACCTCGTGCTAACGGGTATTACGACCAATGGCGATGGAAAGTTCCGCTTAAAAAAGAATCCTGAGGCCGATAAAATTGTGTTCTCTTATGTAGGTTATAAAACTCAGGAATTTGCGATAGGTACCAAAAGTAACTTTGAAGTGATCCTCCTGGGCGGCTATAGCGAGATGGAGGAAGTAAAGATTATTGGAAAGAAAGCCGAGAAGGCAGACATGGGCTTTGTAACCATTGATAAAAGAGAATCGAGCAGTGCGATAACCTCGGTAGACCTGTCGGAATTGAGAAATCTCCCGGTGACTTCTGTGGAACAGCTGATCCAGGGTGCTGCGCCGGGATTGCAGATTGTGGCAGCCAGCGGAGATCCGGGTGCTTCCGCATCTATCCGGATCAGGGGTATCTCGAGTATCTCCGGTATCAACGATCCTTTGTGGGTAGTGGATGGTACAGAAGTGATTGGAAATAACTATAAGGTAGAAAGTATCACGGATTTCGGCTTTAGTCCGATTGGCGACATCGATCCTACAGATATCGAGTCTATCGATGTATTGAAAGATGCCTCGGCGACTGCCCTATACGGCTCTAAAGGAGCAAACGGGGTGATCGTGATCCGCACCAAGCGGGGTAAAAAAGGGAAGCCGGAGTTTATCTTTGCCTCGAAGTTTACGATGACCGAAGTGCCGAAGACCATTCCGATGATGTCGGGCGATGAGCACCGTATATTTTCTATTGAGAGCTATCGCTCGGGTGTAGATGATGGGCTGTTCCTTCCGCAACTGCGTGGCGATCTGACCAGAACAGACGCCTGGCAGTACAACAACAATACGGACTGGATCGATGTGATCACCAGAAACGGGTACTACCAGCAGTACAATACCTCATTGAGCGGTGGCGGTGAGCGTGTCACTTACTATTGGGGCGTGGGGTATACCAATCAATACGGAACGACCAAAGGAACAGGATACGACCGTTTCAATAACCGTTTTAACCTGAACTACAGGGTTTCAGATAAGCTGAAAGTATCGGCAGATCTTTCTTATATCAATTCAATGACCGATAAAAGGGGGCAGCAGCACCCCATCAATGAATCTGGTGCAATTGATTTTACCACCAATGAAATATCACCGATGCTGTATGCCCGTGAAATGGGTGCATTCTACCCGGTATATTCACAAAACGGCCTGGATTATTTTGTGCAGCGTACAGACCCTGTGTCGTACACCTCACGCTACAATCCACTGGCGGTCATCGATTACTCGACCTATCTGACCAAGTCAAACCGTTTTATGGCATCGACGGTGATAGAATATAAGATCTTAAAGAACCTGGATTTCCGCTCACAGGTTGGCGTAGATTTCAGGGAGTCCGGAGATGAGTACTTTTTACCGGGCTATGCTACTGCATCTATTCCGGGAGAGGTATTGTTTAACGCCGGACTTCAGGCCGAAGGCCATCAGCTGATGATCAACAACAACAACAGGCTGATCTGGTCGGCCCTCAATAAGACAAACCATAGGCTGACCATAACCGGGGTAATGAACCTGACCACAGATTCAGACAACTCGACAACCATCGCCTATAACAATGGTGCTTCTCCTCGCCTGCGCTCCTCGGATGCATCTGCTGTTATTTCCCGTGCATCGGGCGGTTTTGGGGAGAGCAGAAACATCGGTACCTTCTTACAGGGACATTACGCCTTTAAGGATCGGTATTTCCTGACCGTAACCGGAAAAATGGAAGGAGATTCCAGGTATGGCAAGGACAATTTATACACCATCTTTCCGGCGATCGGTGCGGCATGGGAAATGTCTGAAGAAAGCTTCCTGGCCGATGTAAAATGGATCAGCAACATTAAGCCGCGTTTTGCCTTTGGTATCACTGGTAACCTGCCAAACGTATTGAACTTATATGATGTAGCGTATTCGACCGGTACGGGTTACCTGGGCGAGACGTATACCTATCCTTCTAAATTTGCGTACGACAACATCAGGCAGGAAAGTACCACGGAATACAATTTTGGGATAGACTATGGTTTGTTTAACGACCGTATATTGGGACAGATAGATTATTACACCAGGACCACGACAGATTTGTTGTTCAAGGAAGCCTTGTCTTCTACTTTAGGATATGACACCCAGTACATCAATTTTGGATCTGTACGCAACAGCGGTCTGGAGTTTGGTATCACTGCGACCATACTGAAGGGCAGTGAGAAAACACTGCGCTGGAAATCATTCTTCAATATCGCCAACAATAGAAATAAACTGCTGAGCCTGCCTTCTAACCTGGATGAAGCCTCTTTCACTACGACAAAAGAAGGCTTTACCTCCAAGCTACAGGCCGGGGATGTGATCGGTGGATTCTACGGCTTTAGGGCACTGGGCGTATATGCCAATGATTCTGATGCCATATTGAGAGATAAAGAGGGCAACATTATTTATGAAGCAGATGGCATCAAGCCTAAGCAAATGCGTTACGGTTCGAATACCGGACACCAGTTCAGGGGTGGAGATATGATCTATGAAGACCTCAACGGAGATGGAATCATCAACGAACTGGATAAGGTGCAGATCGGTGATGCCAATCCTGTGGTGTTTGGCGGCTGGAACAATACATTCAACTTAAAAAACTGGATGCTGCAGGTCAACTTCCAATACCAGTATGGCAATGACGTGATTAACCTAAGCCGTAAAAACGTCGAAAAGATGCACGATTCCAGGAACCAGGCGCAGTCGGTGACCAGCCGCTGGAGGAAACAAGGTGATATCAGCGATATTCCGCGCGCAGAACGTCTTGCGGAATGGAATTATGATGCTTCGACCAGATGGGTGGAAGATGCGTCTTACCTGCGTTTGAAAACGGTATCCCTGTCTTACAACTTCAACAATAAGCTGACCAGCAGATTGGGCATAGGACTTAGGAATGTAAGTGCCTTTCTGACCGGATATAACCTCTACACCTGGACCAAATACCTGGGTATTGATCCGGAGGTGCCGATCACTGGTACGGTGAACATGTTTGGTATCGACAACAATACGACGGCGCCGGCCAGACAATATACACTTGGACTTAGGGCATCACTTTAATTTGACAGACGATGAAGAAGACATTAAATACGATAAAATATGGACTGCTGGGACTGGTACTGATCCTGGCGGGTTGTTCAAAGTTCCTGGATGTAAGTCCGCCGGACAATTTGATCAAAGACAATTTCTGGCAAAACCGGGAACAGGTGAATTCCTCGCTGATCGGATTATATACCTCGCTGGGAACTTGTGTAAGGTCCTTTCAGATCTGGGGAGATATCCGTTCCAGCTTATATGCACCTGGTGTGAACTTTAGCAGCAATCATGCGCAGTTTCTCAACCACGATATTTATACCACAGACAGTTTGACATCCTGGTCGCAGGCCTATAGGGCAGTTTCATGGACCAATGCATTTATAAAAAATGCACCGACTGCCTTAAAGAACGATCCTACTTTTAAAGAAGAAGAATTAAAGACGATGATGGGTGAGGCGCATGCCCTTCGGGGATTGATTTACTTCTATTTGGTGCGGGCATTTAAGGAAGTGCCGATCATGAAGGAACCTTATGAATCTGATTCACAGACATTCAATACGGCTGCGGCTTCGGAAGAGGAGTTGCTTGATTTTATTGAAGAAGACCTCAACTATGCCCTGATCAATGCGCCGCAAACCTTTGCAGACACCAGGGAACGCTACGGACGGGTCACTAAAAATGCAGTTCGGGCCATTCTGGCTGACGTAAAACTCTGGAGGAATGAATATACCGCTGTGATCGATCTCTGTAAAACACTGGATGCGACGTATGCGAATACCCTGGTGAGACCTCAGGATTGGTATACCATTTTTTACCCGGGTAACTCTTCGGAATCCATCTTTGAGTATCAGTATGGTTTGCAGGGGCCATCTTCCCCGTTATACAATTGGTTTGCCCTGGTAGATGGTGCGACAGCAATTTATACAGCCAATTATACCAATATCAAGATCAATTCAGGCGATTTGTTGTATCCAGGTACAAATCCCGATCTTCATTTTTCGGCGGATACCATCCGGCTGAAAGACTTCAGTGCCTTTAGATTCCCAACGTCTGGTTCAGTGGCTGAGGTGTATAAATTTATAGGGCAGGCGCCTTATCAGCAGGCTTACCGGAGACAAAATGACCGTACGGCAAGTTACATCTTCTATCGCTACAGGGAAGTCATGTTTATGAAAGCAGAAGCTTACGCAATGCTGGGTCAGTATGATGAGGCAGAAAAAGTCATCAACATCATTCGCGAGCACTGTGATATCCCGGCCCTTACTCCGGGAGAAGGTGGCGAAGGTGTGGAGTTTTTCAACAGACTGCTAATGGAGAGAGAATTCGAACTTGGGTTTGAAGGTAAAGAATGGTTTGCGGCAGTACGTGTATCCAGAAGAGCTGGATATAATAATATCCTGGTAGAGAAAGCAGCGGTCAACAATTCCATGGGGCTTCCTTACCAGGTCGTCAGGGCACGGTTGCTCAATATGGAAAGTTGGTTTTTGCCATACTACCGTATAGAGGTGGAGAAAAACCCGCTACTGCAACAAAAGGATTACTATAAGAACAAATAATTTGATGTCAACTAAACTTAAAGACATGAAACAGTACATAAATTGCCTTTTACCAAAAAGATGGACCGCTGCCAGTCCGATGTTGATCATTACCCTAATGCTGCTGGCGTTTCAGGGTTGTAAGCCGGAATTTTCGGATGCAAGATTTGATGACAACGATGAGCTTCAGATCATGGATTACGTGGATAAGCGTGAAGATCTGACTACGTATAAGGAGTTGGTCGATTATGTTAAAAAACGGAATCTGCTGAAGACCGCTGGTACGTATACGGCATTTGTGCCGACCAACACGGCATTTCAGAACTTATTTGCCCGCCTGTCTGCCAATGGAGATAAGGTGAGCTCGATTAAGGATAAGTCGCCTGAGTTTTGGCTGAACTATTTTAGCTATCATTTGCTGGACAAAAAGATCAATACCAATACGCTCGAGCCTGGCCCAATGCCGGCACCTACGGTATTGACCAATAAGTATCTGATTGCGGATATCCGTGAGTCCTACAGCTCGATCAAGCTAAACAACTTCTCGACGATCAAGGAAACCAATATTGAAATGAGCAATGGCTATGTCAATATTGTGGACGAGGTGCTTAGTCCGCCGGTACAAACCATATATGAAACCCTGGCGAAGACGGGTAAGTACAACATCATGCTGGGTATTTTTGAAGAAACAGGCTTGACCAAATATTTGAAGGACAGTACCATCACGCTGATCATCGAACGTGATGAGGTGTTGCAGAGAAACAATTTCAACAAGAATTCGATTGAGAACCTGGCCAACTGGGCAGCGTACCACATCATCCCTGACTCAGGATACTTTTTAAATCAGCTGACCAAGCAAAGGATCTATCCGATCTATAAAAAAGATGCATTGAGTTTTAATGTCGACAGCAAAGGCCAGTATTTCATGAACTCTACCTATAAATTTGACCAGTCGCTGGAATATGGTATTGACAGGGTGAACTCAAACGGGATCTACCATTCCATAGATGTAGTGGTGGATATTGTAGAAGCTTTGCCGGCTACTATCCGGTACAACCTGTATCCGCCGGGAAGCAATTATGGAGAGCAAAATGTATTTACAGAGTCTCCGGCAAAGATCGTACTGAACAATGGAACGCAAAGTTACCATCAGAACAAAGAGCTGAAAATTGTGGCCTTTGATGCACAGCAGGTGGGGGATTATTTTTATCTGACTATTCCGGACGTTCCTATAGGAAGATACAACATCCGCGTCGTTCACCGTGCAGGAACAAGGGGCAAGTTTTTGACCATCTACAACGGTGCGATCGTCAAAGACAATATCGACATGGCCAAAACAGACGGCACCTGGGCCGATTACAATTATTACATCTACAACAACTGTGGGGTGATCAGCGTGGAGAACCGGTCGGATGTAAAACTGACCTTCGCACTGACTGCTTTTGCCACAGGCAAAGTGGGTAGTTACTGCTGCGATGTATTGATGGATGCGATTGAACTGATACCTGAATAGTGAACTATATTTTAATGAAAAAGGAATTTAAAATGATGTTAAAGAATGGATTGCTCCTGGCACTGAATGTGGTGTGCCTGACAGCGTATGCACAGAAGGGTACATCCGACTCGCTCCACCGCAAGGTGAACATTAAAACCGGGGCATTGACGTTTAGTGAATTGCTGCTGGATAAGCCGGGCGTTCAGGTTACACAATCTGGTTCCATTGGTTTTGCTTCGCAATTGTTGATACGTGGTACTGGCTCGATCAACCTGAACGCCTCATCTTATATCTATGTAGATGGTATCCCTGTCCGGTATTCCCGTTCTTTACCTTCTTTCCTTTCTAATCACCAGCCTTCACGTTTCAGCTTCGTCAATCCAAACGATATCAAAGAGGTCCGGGTTTTAAAAGAAGGTGCCGAACTGTCTGAGATTGGCGGAAGAGGTACGAACGGAGCGGTGTATATCCAGACCGACCGCGGAGAGCTGGGTGGAACAAAAATTGACTTTACCGCCAAATTCGGGGTATTGCGCTCTGATTTCAATGTATCCCGCATGGGTGCAGGAGAGTTTAAAAGCTACCTCCGCAATTATATGCTTGAAAATGGGAGTACAGAAGCTGCAGTAAACCAAAACCCGGTATTCAATCCTTCTAATGTGATGTATAACAACAATACAGACTGGGTAGACCTGATTTCCAGGGATGGGCTGTTCTCTGATTATCACCTGAAGCTGAAAGGCGGTGATGGTGATGCGAGTTATATGTTTAGTGTGGGCTATGCCGATAAAGAGGGTACACTCGTAGGTTCGGATATGAACCAGATCAACCTGAGGTTCAACCTGGACTATAAGCTGTCCCGTAAGATTGAAATTTCAAACAACTTGGCCTATACACGTGCGCTGTCTAACTATGCGGAACAGGGGTTTAACTATAACATTCATCCGCTGTTTGCAGCTGCAAGTAAAGCGCCTTTCATGAGCCCTTACCTGTTTTCAGAATCAGGGCAGATTACCAAGCAGTATGAAAATATAGATGTGCTGGGTAAGGGCAATCCGCTGGCGCTGGTCAACAATATGAACAATAACAATGAGGACAACAGGGTAGACGGGAAAATCAGTGCCAAATTGCTGCTGACCCCGACCACCAATATCCATTCCTCTTTTGTATTCAACTATATGAGTTTGACCGAAAAGCAATATCGCCCGGCGCTGGGGATTGTTGCCGACTTAAACAGGATCAGACAAAATTCAAAAAGAAACTCCAGCGAGTCTATGATTTTATGGACGAGCTGGATAGATAAGAAAGGTGCATTTGATAAGAAAAATACGTATTACGGACAGGCAGGATTTTCGGTGGAGTCTTACGAGGAGAAATCCATATTTGTTAGAAAGATCAATGCTGGTACCGACGATTATGAGACACTGGCGCAGGGAACAGTGGATACAGCTTCTAACCTCAATTATAAGTCGAGATTGCTCTCTCTGTATGCAAGAGGCCATGTAGATCTGTTTGAAAGGCTGATCGTTTCTGCCAATCTGAATGTAGAAGGGTCAAGTAATTTTGGTGCGGATGGCCGCTGGGGAATTTACCCTGGCGTGAAAGCAGTAGCAGACCTTTTTGAAAGAAAAAGCAACACCCAATTGTCGGCCAGAGCAGGCTGGGGCAGGACTGGAAACAATGACCTGCGTGGTTTCTATCATTACAATCTGTATTATCCGGCCAACTACTTTGGTTACGGAGGGGTATACCTTGGCAATGTATCGAACGCAGGGATCAAGCCTGAAATCACCAATACCTATGATGCAGGTCTGACCGTCAAAATGCTGGACAAGCGGTTGACCCTTGACGGTGGATATTATTATAAAGCAACATCAAACCTGATTACACAGCGTGCTGTACCGATCGAACTCGGATTGGACCCGCAGTTTGAAAACAATGGGGAGATGGTTTCCAAGGGATTCGAATTGAATGTAGATGCGCAGCTGATCCGTAAGGCTGACCTGAACTGGTCGGTTTACGCAAGCGTATCGACTTTAGACAATCAGGTGAAAGCGCTGAACAATGGCAATATCATCAAATCTATTGGAGGCATCAATACAGTAGCAAAGGTTGGTGAGTCTTTGGGTTCTTTCTATGGATACAAAGTGCTGGGTGTTTTTGCCTCACAAGGTGATGTAAACCTGAAAAAGGCCGATGGTACGAATTTCAAAGCGGGTGATTATATCATTGATGATGTCAACAAAGACTCCAGGATCAATGACCTGGACCGCCAGGTGATCGGTTCGCCGCTGCCAACCGCTTTCGGGAATTTCGGGACTTCATTAAGTTACAAGAAGATTTCCTTCCATACGCTGTTTACCTATTCTGTTGGCAATGACATCTATAACAGCTTTAACCAGCAGATGCATGTGATGAAAGATTATTCCAACCAGTCTCCGGATGTGGAAGGACGCTGGATTTCTACATCCAATCCGGGTACGGGATTGAGCCGTGCGGCTTTTGATGACCCTTCCATGAATGGGGCGGCATCAGATCTGTGGGTAGAGGATGGAAGCTATCTGCGCTTAAAGAACATTACCCTGAATTATGAATTTGGCCTTTCGCCTAAAATGAAGTTGTTAAGGGGACTGAACGTATTTGTGACGGCAGAGAACCTGGCCACATTTACGAAGTATAGCGGCTTTGATCCGGAGGTGGTAACTTCAGCAGACCCTATGCTTCGGGGAATTGATTTTGGTGCATCGCCGCTTCCTAAATCGTATATCATTGGTGTTAAGATGTCCTTTTAATTAAATGTTGAAGATGAAGACAATGAAAGCAATAAAACAAATCACCCTGACATCAGCGATGGTGGCTGTGAGCGTGTGTCTCAGTTCCTGCTCTGATTTCTTTGAAGTTACGCCGAGCAATACTATTGAAGAGAGTGATTTTTATAAAAACAGGGAAGATTTAAACGCATCAGCGATAGGTATGTACGAATCCCTGGCACAGGAATCCCACAAGTTCCTATTGTGGGGCGATGCCAGGGCAGATATGGTTACGACCGGGCAGCTTGATCCTGACCCATACATCAATGAATTTGTGGTCAATAACGTCAGTATAAACAACCCCTATACCAATTATGCGGGAATATACCGGACGATAGCCCGCTGCAACCGTCAGATGGAAAAAGTATATAAAGTGAAAGCACTGGATGCCAAGATTGCTGACCGGGATGCCAGCGCATTCTATGGAGAGGCCTTATTGTTGCGTGCAGTTTGCTACTATCAGTTGCTGCGTACGTACACGACATTCCCGATCATCACGACTGATTTTGCGGAGCAGATCAGTTATGTGAATGCCTCAGGCGAAACAGTAACAGAGCCTACACTGAGCCTTAATTCTGATCAGATCAGGAGTATCTATAAAATGCCGGTCAACCAGCAGGAAGTATGGACATTGGTATACAATGATGTATTGACCGCATTGGGTATGATCCCGGTTAATTATCAATGGAATGGACAGGCACTGGCGGCAAAAGAGAGATACGGAAGGGTTTCACAACCTCTGGCGGCTACCTATGCTGCGGAGATCGCCTTATGGCTTGGAGAATACCAGACTGCTTCTTCTTTCTGCGATCTTCCGATCCGGAATGCAAACCATACCCTGGGAACTTCGGGTACCTGGTTTAACCAGTTCTCCGCTTCCTCGGCTACAGGGCATTCTATGTTCCTGCTGGGCTATCAATATGTAAATAGTTTTGAAACCAACAGGCTGCAGGAGTTTACTTCTCCGGTCAGGGCTGATGGTGGAAAATATTATTTGAAGCCGGTATCATCAGTAGTGAGGCCATTGTTTAAGGACGATGTATCCCTGACGGATGCGGACATCCGGGCGCAAGCCAGCTATAAAGTGGTGGCCGGCGACACTGCCATCTGGAAATACATCGGATTGGACAACGTATTGTCTATGCGCAGGCCTTATGAAAGCAGCGCAAGCTGGCACATTATGCGCAGTGCGGATGCTTACTTATTGAAGGCCCTTGCCGACTTAATGCTGAACAACTATGCTTCTTCCTTTAATTTTATCAATATGGTGAGAGAAGCACGCGGATTGGTGATCCTGGACAAGCTTACTTTTCCATATACCAATAGAGAAGTGATGGATAAATTGATCTTTGATGAAAGAGCAAGAGAGTTTGCTTTTGAAGGAAGGCGCTGGTATGATCTGATGCTGCGGTCGAAATTGAATGGCAGAAATATGCTTGCCGATGCAGTAGCGGTCAAATATCCGGTCAGTGACCGGGAAGCCATTCGGGCGAAGCTCCAAAATGAAGCGAACTGGTATATCCCTATTGATCCAAAGAAATGGGAATAACAGAAACAAAAACAGTTGATGACAAAAATATTAAAATATACAGCGATGAAAACTAAGCAATTGAAGGTATATCTCGTTTTTGTGGTAGTATTCACAAGCCTTTGCATGACGGGCTGCTACAAAGAAGAGCATTTCGATTTCCCGGGCCCGTTTGACATAGGCAGACCAGTGAACCCGGACTCACTGCCTTTCCCTTTTGATAAAACAAGGCAGGCCGGTAAATGGCTGATGAAAGATGGCGTGCCTGATCATGAAAAGATTCTGTTTAAAGGGTATACAGACTATTTTGTCAAGGGCGATACCCTATCCTGGGTACAAAAAAATGATGGCGTTTATGAAACACCACATTTTAACTATTATCCACTATCTAACGCCGACCATTTTGCAGGCGACGCCAATGCTTATAAGTTCAACTGGGTATATTCGAAGTATTTCGTGCCGGTAGGTGGAGGAAAGAGTTTCTACATGTACGCAAAGGTCACTTTTGGTACTTTTAACGCGACGGCAGCGGGTCTGGTTTTAGGAAAGAACTGGGATACAGGAGGCAGTTTGGTATTCGGAATGGACGGCGGCAGTGGTGAACCTACATTCTTTGTGGACGTATACGGCCAGTTGGGCGCCACGGTAAACCCTGCACTGGGTTGGCCTACAGTTACCCAGGTGATGACCCCGGGGGTCCCGGCCGACTTAGAGGTCGTCGTTACTGCCGGTATATTCTATGTGAAGATAAACGGTACCCTGGTCTTTACCTTTAAATTAGGTGCAGAGCGTATGTATTATTTTACACCACAGATCCGCCCATGGAGGAATTTTGTGAATATTCATGATGTATATATCGAAAGTACGGATATGTACACCCTGAACTATGCCATGCATGAATATGAAAAAGGCTACACCAAGATCCAGGCACCTGCACTGGCCAAAGCCAGCAATGGCAATTTGCTGTTATTTGCCGAAGGCAGGTCCACCCCCGCTAATGCGAGTGAGCGTGTAGCCCAAAATACCATTCCGGTAGGAAATACTGATATCATCATGAAGCGTTCGGCAAATGGCGGGACGACCTGGGAGGAGCAGATCAAAGTTATTGCCGGAGAAGGAAGCAATACGACCTATTGTTTCCCGCAGGTGGTGACGCAGGAAAGCGGTAAGATCATTTTACAATACAGTAGCATCAGTGGTTCATTTGTCAATAAGGTATATACCTATGATGCGGGTTCCCAGCGGATCTATCAGACGGAGTCTACGGACAACGGAGCTTCATGGACGACGGCAACGGAGATTACCGCTGGTCTGAAAGATGTGGCCGCGGGTTATCTGCAGAACGGGCCCGGACATGGGATTGAACTGCAGTCAGCGACCTACAACAAGCGTTTGATCATGCCACTCACGTTCAGTACGAACGTGGTGAAAGTAGCGATCTCAGACAACAATGGCGCCAGCTGGAGATTGAGTAAGGCGGTCAGCGGATCGAGATTGAAACATGGTTCTGTAGTAGAACTGGCCGACGGCCGTTTGATGATGGTGGTGGGCCATACCAATACAAGTCCGAAAATAAACTGGTTTCTTACAGCAGTGATGGTGGGGAAAACTGGACGGCTGCCGCCAATATTGTGGCGGATGTGAAGACGCTCGACTTCGGTCACCTGTTTGCAGGGAATCTGCTGAAGGGTAAGAATGGGGAGGTTATCTTCATCAACCCGACCAGCAGGGAAACAGACGCGGAAGTGAAAAACAGTCCGGCCTACCCAACGGTGCCCGTATTGTTTAAAAGTACCAATGGCGGTGTGTCGTATACGAGTGCAGGCGGACTCTTTACCAAAGAGGCTTATTTCGGCTTTGCGGCACCATTCGGATTTATGGATGCGGTGGTTTTGGACGACGGAACAGTGGTCGTAGCGGGAGAAGGTGGTATAGAGAGTCCTGCAGAAGGAATTGTTGTGTATAAAAAATAACAGAATAATTTTATATGTATTACATAATACTATATATTTGATATTGTATTAACCAGATCTAAACATGACCTATTCTAAACCGGCATATATTTATTGGATTGCGCTGCTGTTATTTGGCACTGTAGCCTTAAAAAGTGCTGCTGCTATATATCCACAGCAGGGTGCTCATACAGCAGTTGCGGATAGCCTGGCGCTGAACCATATCTTTAAGGCCGGGAACGAAGGCTATGCCTGTTTCCGGATCCCGGCATTGATCAGTACCAATAGCGGGGCCTTATTGGCTATTGCGGAAGGCAGGAGGAAAAACTGCGGGGATTCAGGGGATATCGATTTGGTGATGAAGCGTTCGGAAGACCTGGGTAAAACCTGGGGGCCGCTAAAATTAATTTGGAGTGACTCCACCAATACCTGCGGCAACCCGGCGCCTGTGCTGGACAAAGAGACAGGAGAGATCTTCCTCATGTTTAACTGGAACCATGGCGAAGACCGGGAGAAATTCATTATCGCACAAACGAGTAAAGATACCCGCAGGGTGTTTATCCTGTCTTCAAAAGATGAAGGTAAGAACTGGTCGGCCGCTAAAGAAATTACTTCCACAGCCAAAGACCCCAACTGGAGCTGGTATGCCACAGGGCCGGGGCACGGGATACAATTGCAGAACGGTCCGCACAAAGGCCGTTTGATCATCCCGGCAAACCATATTGAAAAAGCAACAGGCAAAAACCTGGTGAGCACCATCTATTCAGACGACCATGGTCAGAATTGGAAGATGGGCAGCAGCACACCGCAGGATATGGTCAACGAATGTACCGTTGCGGAGCTTTCCGGTGGCAAGGTCATGCTCAATATGCGCAACTACGATAAGAATGTGAAAAACAGGCAGGTATCCTTAAGTAAGGATGGTGGGCAGACCTGGGGTACAATATATAAAGACAAAACCCTGATCGAGCCGATCTGCCAGGGGACCTTATTGCGGTACCCGCTGCAGGGGAATAAGTTTTCCATCCTGTTCAGCAATCCCGCGAGTTCGGAAACGAGAACGAATATGACGCTCAGGCTGAGTGTAAATGAAGGTAAAAAATGGAAGTACAGCAAAGTACTTCATGCAGGGCCATCGGCCTATTCAGATATGACTGTATTGTCCAACGGCGAAATAGGTGTTTTCTTTGAGGCTGGCACCGCCAAGCCTTATGAAGGCATTGCCTTCCGCAGGGTAGCTTATGAAGAATTAAAGAAGAAGTAAAATAGATTTTGATATGAAAAAGGAATCGCATTTTAATTATAAACAACTGGACGAATCGCAGCTTGCTTCGTTCAAAGAAAATGGTTATCTGATCATTAAAAACATCCTAACGGAAGAAGGCCTGGCAGCCGCTAGAAAGGAAAGTATGGAAGCCTGGGACAAGGAGAAGGAATCATTTGACCCTTCGAAGACCTGGTTGCAAAATTCGCTGCTGGTCAACATTCACCATCAGGCGCCTACCGTTAGGGACTATTATTTTGAAGGCCCGCTCGTGGACATCGCTTCACAGTTGATCGGACCCAATATAAAAGGGGCAACTTCACAGCTGACATTTAAAATGCGTGGCAATACCAAGCCTTTCGGCTGGCACCAGGACAATGGGTACGGAGAATTGGAACCTTATAATGCCCTGACCACCTTGACTGCGTTAGACGATACCGACAGAGGAAATGGTTGTCTCTGGCTGATACCGGGGAGCCATAAGCAAGGACAGATTAAAGTGGAGCAGGATGAAGAGCAAAAGAAAAAAGGTTCAGAGATTATTGTAGATGCTGATGATTCACTTGCCGTTCCGATGGAAATGAAAGCAGGTGATGCATTGATCTTTAATTGCTGGATGTTGCACAAATCGGATGGCAATTATTCTACAGACCGCGACAGACGCATACTTTTTCTTCGCTATGCCGATGCCGATGCGATTGAAGTGTATAATGAGGGACGGCCAAGGCTTGGGCGACTGGTGAAAGGGACGACAAAATTTAAAGAGGTGGAGCAGTTTGAAGCTGCATTATAACAGGCTGAGTTTATGGAGAAATTGACAGCGGAAACATTAAAAGGAAATTGGGCGACTTTGTTGTTGTCCATTAATGAAGATGACAGTATAAACTATGCTGCTATTGCCAATCAGATAGATTACCTGATTGAAGCAAAGGTAGACGGTATTTACTCCAACGGTACCGCTGGAGAATTTCACAACCAGACCGAAGAGGAGTTTGATGCGGTTAATGAGCTGCTTTCTGCTAAATGTTTGGCAGCAGGGATGAGGTTTCAGATCGGGGCCAGCCATCCTTCACCGATCATCTCTTTGGAAAGATTGAAAAGGGCTGTTCTATTGAAGCCCGATGGGATACAGGTGATATTACCAGACTGGGTAAGTACGACAGAGTCTGAGCAACTGGTGTTTTTGAAGCGCATGGCGGTGGAAGCGAAAGGTATTCCTTTGGTATTGTATAATCCACCACATGCGAAAACCGTTTTGGAGCCTGCGGCTTATGCTAAGTTCAAAACTGAAGTGCCGGAACTGATCGGGATCAAGGTGCTGAGCAGGGATGCGCAATGGGTGCAAGGAATGAAGGAACATGCTTCGCATTTATCGGTATTCGTGCCGGGACATTTCCTGGCTACTGGTGTAAAGAACCAAATTGCCTCGGGGGCCTATTCAAACGTAGCCTGTATCAATCCGGTCGCTGCACAAAAATGGTGGGCACTGATGCATACCGATCTCGATGAAGCCCTGAGGATTGAAGCGAATATCCTGCAATTCTTTAAGGAGTGTATTGCCCCTTTGCAGCAACGTGGATATTCCAATCCGGCATTGGATAAATTTTTGGCCGCGACAGGCGGATGGGCTCCTATAAGTACAAGATTGCGCTGGCCTTACAAGTGGATCGCAGAGACAGAAATCGCGGATGTGCGCAAGCGGGCAAAGGAACTGATACCTGAATTTTTTAATTAGAAACAATAACGATGGCAATCAATGGTGAAAGCCTCGGAATAATATACATCTAACCTATAAAAAGAAATACAAAAAGATATGAAAGTAAAAGGAATAGTGGCAGCAACATTCGCTGCGTATAATGAAGATGGTTCTCTAAACCTGGAGATTATACCAGAATTGGTAGAGAAATTGGTGCGTGATGGCGTTAAAGGCGTATACATTTGCGGTACGAACGGTGAAGGGCCGAATATGACCGTACAGGAGCGTATGGCTATCGCCGAAGCGTATGTGGCCGCGGTACAAAAAAGGATCCTGGTATTGGTGCATGTAGGCCATACCTCTATCGCAGAATGCCGTAAACTGGCTAAACACGCAGCATCTATCGGTGCCGATGCATTTTCTTCGGTAGCTGCCTTTTATTTCAAACCGGTATCTGTCGGTAACCTGGTTGACTGTATGGCAGAGATTGCCTCAGCAGCGCCTGAATTGCCTTTCTATTATTACCACATGCCGGCCCTGACCGGTGTTGGAATGGACATGGTGTCATTCTTAGAACAAGGCGCACAGAAAATACCCAATCTGGCAGGGATAAAATATACGGCTTCTACGCTGTTTGAATTGCAGGCATGTCTGAACTATGACGGTGGAAAATTTGAAGTATTGTCGGGTTACGATGAGATGCTTTTAAGTGCTTTGGCAATTGGTGCGGTCGGCGCAATCGGAAGTACCTACACATTTGCAGCTCCGGTGTACAATGAGATCATCCGTCTTTTTGAACAAAGAGAGATTGAAGCAGCTCAGGCTTTACAATTAAAAGTGGTGGACTTTATCCGTTGTTTTGTGAAGTATCCATCTATTGCCGCACAACGTGCGATCATGAAGATGTTGGGTTACGATCTGGGACCTGCGCGCTTGCCGCTCAACCCGCTTTCACAACAGGATTTCAGCAGTTTACAGTCAGAGCTTGAGGCGATCGGTTTCTTTACTTTGTTAAAGCAGTATGACAAATCGCATGCTGCGGTAAATTAATCAGATAACCTGAAATATTTTGCTAAATTGACTGGACGACCATCTGGAAGTATTGCTTTTTGCCAAGCTGCTCCGGATGGGCTTACTGCATTTAGCAACTAAATATATTCTAATGAAGTTTTTATTCCGTATTATATTATTACACATGATTTTATCGCCGGCAGCAGCTACTGCGCAGAAGAACAACAAGACCAAAGAAGATTTCACATGGAAACAATTGACGTCGATACCCGATGATTTCGGCTTTGCGGGTGCCTTTGCAGGTGTCTCAAACGGCGCACTTCTGGTGATTGGCGGTGCGAACTTCCCCGATGGCGGTGCCCCATGGACGGGCTCAAAAAAAGTATGGAGCGATAAAATCTATGTTTTGGATAAGCCAACAGGTAGATGGCAACTGGCAGGGAAACTGCCTCAGCCCTTGGGCTATGGCGTGTCTGTAACCTGGCAGAATAAGCTGGTCTGTGTTGGTGGCAGCAATGCGCAGGGTCATTCGGCTTCGGTATTGGCCATCAGTTACGTGGATAAAAAGATAAAGATTGAAGAATTGCCTAAGTTGCCAAGCCCATTGGCCAACTCAAGCGGCGCTTTAAATGGAGATGAAGTGTATGTTGCCGGTGGATTACTGACTCCGGAATCCGTTACAGCAGCCAATGTATTCTGGTCGCTCGACCTGAAACAGTGTGCCAAATGGAAGGAACTGGAAACATGGCCTGGTCCGGCAAGAATGCTGGCGGTAGCAGGTGTACAAAATGGTTCGTTTTTCCTGTTCAGCGGTACTGGTCTTCACCAGTCGGCCGGCGGACAAGTGGAACGTGAATACCTCACCGACGCGTATAAATTTACGGCAGCCAAAAAATGGGAAAAGCTGGCTGCACTCCCGCATGCGGTGGTCGCAGCACCAACTCCGGCTTATGCAGGTAAAAAAGACCATCTTTTTATCTTTGGAGGAGATGATGGTGTTATGGCCCCCAAAGCTGCTGAATTAAAAGCCAATCATCCTGGGTTTTCTGACCAGATACTGAGCTACAACAGTGTAAATAATACCTGGGCTTTGGCCGGGAAAATGGCGACCGATAAAAAAATTGATGCAGCGGAACATCCTAACAATAGTATCTGGGCGCCGGTAACGACTACCTTCGTGCTATGGGGCAACATGCTTGTCTTCCCAAATGGTGAGGTAAGGCCAGCGGTACGAACACCAAGGATCACTGCGGCAGAGCCGAAATTCTAAACCGTATTAAATTATAACCAAATATAACCAGCTGTAATGGTAAACGAAACCCCTTTAAAATCATACTATGCATGGGCCGTCGTGGCTATGCTGTGGATAGTCGCCTTTCTGAACTATTTTGATCGCATTATGATCTCCTCCATGAGGGATCCAATTGTTGCGGATTTCTCCCTAACCGATGCGCAGTTCGGTTTGCTGACTTCTGTATTCCTATGGTCTTACGGTCTTCTAAGTCCGTTTGGCGGATTCCTGGCGGATAAGTACAGTAGAAAAAAAGTAATTGTATTCAGCGTCGCGATCTGGTCTGCAGTGACTTTATGGACAGGTTTTGTAACTTCTTTTGAAGAAATGTTGGTTGCCAGGGTATTTATGGGCTTAAGTGAAGCCTGCTATATCCCGGCCGCTTTAGCCATGATTACGGATTACCACAAAGGCCGTACAAGGTCGCTCGCAACAGGTCTGCATATGAGCGGGCTTTATGCAGGTCTTGCTCTTGGAGGAATGGGCGGGTATATCGCGGAGATCTGGGGATGGCGTTATGGCTTCCAGGTATTTGGTATTTTCGGTATCCTGTATTCTTTCGTGCTTCTTTATCTGTTGAAGGACAGCAAAGCAGAACCTGTTGTTCTGGAAGAAGGGCAGGCAGAAGAAGCGCCTATCAGTTTGATGGGATCAGCGAAGCTTCTGTTTAAGAATACATCATACCTTGTTCTGTTGTTTTACTTTAGTGTTTTGGGCGTGGCCAACTGGTTGATCTATGGCTGGCTGCCAACCTTTCTGAAAGAACATTTCAAACTGAACCTGGGGGAGGCCGGAATCTCGGCCACGGGATATATTCAAATAGGATCTTTTATAGGGGTCATCGTAGGCGGTATTCTTGCCGACCGCTGGTTTCGCTCCAACAAGCGGAGCAGGTTATACGTGATCATCATTGGTTTTTCCCTGGGGGCACCCTTTTTGTTCATCATGTCGGTCACCAGTGTCTTCACATTAGCCATCTTTGCGATGATCATTTTTGGCCTTGCCCGCGGATTTAACGATGCCAATTTAATGCCGATCTTACGGCAGATTGCCGACAGCCGGTACATCGCGACGGCCTATGGATTTCTTAACTTTTTAAGTACCATTATCGGTGGCTTAATGGTATATGTAGGAGGTGCACTGAAAGATGCCAACATCGACCTTTCTGTGATCTATCAGGTTTCAGCAGTATTAATGCTGATTGCTACCCTGTCACTGTTTGCCATTAAGATTAAAAAAGCCTAATATTGGTCTATGAAGAATGAACTTGTCGGCCATAATGGATATGTGTATAAAGTAATCTCCGATTGGGGCCAGCTTGATCCGGAGAAAGTGCCGGTAAAGGATTGCCACGAGATGGTAATGAGCCGTTCAGGGTTGTTGTATATGCTCGGCAACCATACAGATAATAACGTAATTGTGTACAACAAAGACGGATCTCTGAACAGCACCTGGGGCACTACTTATCCGGGGGCGCATGGCTTAAGTATCCATGATGAAAATGGTACAGAATACCTCTATATTACGGATACCGAAAGAAGTGAAGTGATTAAGACTACGCTTGATGGAAGGGAACTGATGGTGTTGGGTTATCCGGCTGAAATAGAAGATTATGGATCTGCTGCAGACTATAAGCCGACTGAGACAGCTATCGCATCCAATGGGGACATTTACGTGACTGACGGCTATGGATTACAGTTTGTGATCCAGTACAATGCGAAAGGGGAATACATTCGTCATTGGGGTGGCAGGGGTGAAGGACCGGCCCATTTCGACTGCGTTCATGGTATCGCGATCGACAACCGAAGCCTTACAGGGCCAAGCCTCCTTGTTACTTCCCGCAACCAAAATGTTTTGAAACGTTTTACAATGGAAGGAGCGTACCTTGGAGAAATCCCTCTTCCGGGATCTTTTATATGTAGGCCGGTCATACATGGTAAAAATGTGTACGGGGCGGTGTTCCGGTCAGAAACGAATACGAACCCCGGCTCAGGCTACCTGCTGATCCTGGATGAAAATAACCGCGTGGTTTCTTCACCGGGTGCCACAGAGCCTGTTTATACGGGGGATGCGTTAGCACCTCAAAGGCAGGCTACCAAAACATTTATCCATCCTCACGACGTTTGTGTGGATGAAAATGGCGATCTGTACATCCCTCAATGGAATTCAGGAGGCCTCTATCCGGTCAAGCTGGAAAGAACTTTGTAGGTAGTAATTTGCAAAACCAGTTTTTTTAAACAAAATATGCTTATACTTGTTTAGATAATAAATAAAAAATCTAAACAAGCATGCGGTATTCTATTTCAGATCTGGAAAGGCTTTCAGGTATTCATACCCATACCATAAGGATGTGGGAACAGCGCTACAATGCGCTGTCGCCTGTGCGGTCGGCAGGGAATACCAGGTATTATGATGATCACCAGCTGATCAGGCTGCTAAATATTGTGACTGCCAGTCAGAGGGGCATGAAGATTTCCCAGATCTGCTCCTTATCTGAAGAGGCCATGCGCCAGTTGATCGAAAAGGAAATCAAGGATACCCTCTCCCCGGATCAGCAATATGAGATTCACATCTCCCAGTTACTGAACTTTGGAATAACCTATGATGAGCCTGCTTTCAGTACGTTACTTTCCACCTGCATACAGCGTTATGGGCTGAAGGCCACATATAAAGAGATCATATATCCGTTATTGACCCGACTGGGACTGATGTGGCAGAAAGAGACGGTATGTGCAGCGCAGGAACATTTCCTGACAAACATCATCCGACAGAAGATTTTTTCTGGGATCAATGATTTGATTCCGGCAGATCGTCATGCCCGCACCTGGCTGCTTTTTCTTCCGGAGGATGAAGCGCACGAGATCGGTTTGCTTTTTGCGAATTACTTGTTGCGCCAATCGGGTCAACGGGTGATTTATCTTGGAAGCAGGGTGCCCCTTGAATCGCTGAAGGAAGTGATGGAGTCTAACCGGGTGGACCGGATGATGCTTTTTATTGTTCAAAACAAGCTGACGTCAGACTGTCAGCAGTACCTGGAAAATTTATCCAGCATATTTATAGATACCCAGATTCATTTGGCAGGCAATACCAGATTGATTGAGCATCTCAGTTTGCCGGAAAATATACACTGGTTTAAGAATATTGAACAGTTTGAAACCACTATAAATCCCGTTACATGCCATTAGAAAAAAAACATATCGCCGTTATAGGGGCAGGATTTGCAGGACTGAGTGCGGCAGCCTATTTGGCCAAAGCGGGGTTTCATGTGGAAGTATTCGAAAAAAATGAGGATATAGGTGGTAGGGCGAGGCAGCTCGTTACTGGAGAAGGTTATGTGTTTGATATGGGGCCGAGCTGGTATTGGATGCCTGATGTTTTCGAAAAGTTCTTTAATGACTTTGGCTATAAAGCAAGCGATTTTTATGAGTTGATGTTACTGGATCCTTCTTTTTCTGTGATTTTTGATCAGGAGGATGTATTGAATGTGCCTTCCGGCTATCAGGAATTAAAGGCATTATTTGAGGAGATAGAGCCAGGTAGTGGAGTGAAATTGGAATCTTTTATGGAGGAGGCTGCCTTTAAGTACAAAGTGGGTATGGAAAACCTGGTGTATAAGCCTGGTCTGTCTTTAATGGAGTTTGCAGATAAAGATTTTATAAAAGGGGTCTTCAAGCTTCAGGTGTTTACCTCTTTCAGTAAATATGTAAGGAAGCATTTTTCTGATCCCAGGCTGATCGCGCTGATGGAGTTTCCTGTATTGTTTCTGGGCGCGACGCCGGAGAATACCCCAGCTTTATATTCCTTAATGAATTATGCAGGTTTGAAACTGGGGACATGGTATCCCAAAGGAGGTTTTGGGATGGTTATCTCTGCGATGAAAACGGTTTGTGACCGGCTTGGTGTAAAGTTTCACCTTGATACACCCGTGCGTCAAATCAAGGTAGAAAATGACGGAATGGTTGAAATACGAACCAAATTGGGTAATCAACGGTTTGATGCAGTCATCGCGGCAGCGGATTACCATCATGTAGAAACAGACTTGCTAAAGGATAGAGATAGAAATTATACGCCGGCTTATTGGAACAAAAGAGTTATGGCACCCTCCAGCCTGATCTTTTACCTTGGGGTTTCCAGGAAAGTGAATCGGTTGCAGCACCACAACCTGTTTTTTGATGAAGATATTAAAGCGCATGCAAAGGAAATCTATGAGAACCCAAAATGGCCGGAAAAGCCACTCTTTTATGTGTGTTGCCCGTCAAAGACAGATCCTGGTGTAGCGCCTGAGGGAAAAGAGAATCTATTTATACTGATTCCGATAGCGACCGGGTTGCAGGACGGGGAAGAGATCAGGCAAAGTTATTTTGATAAGGTGATGGATAGGCTGGAAAAATATTGTGGAGAGGATATCCGCTCAGCCATCGACTACCGTAAAAGTTACTGTGTGACTGATTTTATCACGGATTACAATTCATTTAGAGGAAATGCCTATGGATTGGCCAATACCCTGATGCAAACTGCAAACCTAAAACCTTCTATGCGGAACAAGAAGCTGAACAACCTGTTCTATGCAGGTCAGTTGACCGTTCCGGGACCAGGCGTTCCTCCCTCTATTATTTCAGGGCATGTTGCAGCCAACCAAGTTATAAAGTACCTAAACGCTACCGCTTATGAAAGAAATATTTGATAGAATATCTGCAGAATGCAGTAAAATAACAACCCAGCGGTATAGTACCAGTTTTACCTGGGGGATCTATTTGATGAGTAAAAGTCTGAGACCGCCCATCTATGCTATCTATGGTTTTGTACGGTTTGCCGATGAGATTGTGGATACATTTCATGATTACGACAAGAAATATCTACTGGAAAAGTTCAAGCAGGATTGTTTTGAAGCGATCGAGCATGGCATCAGCCTGAACCCCGTGCTAAACTCTTTTCAGAAAGTGGTGAATGACTATGATATTGACCCTGTTTTAATCGAACTCTTTCTTAAAAGTATGGAGATGGACCTGGTGCCGGGCACTTACAATCACAATAAATACGAGGAGTATATTCTTGGATCTGCGGAGGTGGTAGGCTTGATGTGCCTGAACGTGTTTACCGGTGGAGACAAAGTATTTTACGAGCGATTGAAGCCTTTTGCGATGAAACTCGGATCGACCTTTCAAAAAGTCAATTTTCTACGGGATGTAAAAGCAGATTATCAGAATTTAAACCGTTGTTATTTTCCAAATGTGGATCTGTCTGATTTTTCCGATCTGCAAAAGAATAGCATAGAAAAGGAAATCGAGGAAGAATTTGAAATGGCACTTCAGGGTATTAAAGAGTTGCCGCTATCCTCCAGAAAAGGTGTTTATCTCGCCTATATTTATTACCGTAAGTTGTTTGATAAGATTAAAAAAGTCAAAGCCTGCCAGATCATGAATGAAAGGATCCGGATCTCAAATGGTCATAAATTAGGGTTGATGCTCGATTCCATGATCAGATATAAAATGAATGTATTATGAAGTATCTGGTTGGCTTAGTCCTTTTATTTATAGCCTTTAGGTCGGAAAGATCGTCACCTTTAGTAGAGATCCGGAATTTATATGAAGATTCCGCTAAAAATAAGGTTGCCAATACTAGGTTAATAAAACTGCTGGAGGATTTGGAAGATGGTGCTCCTTTGTTTATGGGATATAGAGGAGCTGCGGTAATGATGGAAGCCAACTATGTATTGAGCCCCTTAAGCAAATTGAATAGGTTTAAAACAGGGAAAGCCTTGATAGAGCGGGCGCTGAAAGCATCACCGGGTAATCTGGAGCTGCGGTATATCCGTCTGACTATTCAAACCAACTTGCCGCGCTTTTTAGGATATGCGGGCGATATAGCGAAAGATAAGGGTTTTTTAATCGGTAATCTTAGCGAAACACAAGATGTAGATTTAAGAAAAAGGATTGTAGCCTACCTGTCGGTAGCAAAAATCTGTTCAGAGGAAGAACTGAGAAAGATTAATTTATGGAAGAACAAGTAATTTTAGTAGATCAGGAAGATATACCCGTTGGCGTTATCGGGAAAATGGATGCACACCGTCAGGGACTTTTGCACCGGGCGTTCTCTGTATTTATTTTTAACAGCGAAGGAGAATTGCTTATGCAGCAGAGGGCTTTAAGTAAGTACCATTCAGCAGGACAGTGGACCAATACCTGTTGCAGTCATCCAAGGCCTTTTGAAGAAACAAAGGACGCAGCCCATAGGAGATTGAAAGAAGAGATGGGGATGGAATGTGTTTTGGAATATGGCTTCAGTTTCATATACGAAGCCTCTTTTACCAATGACCTGATAGAATATGAATATGATCATGTTTTTTTTGGTGTCAGCGATGTGTTTCCTGTACCCGATCAGGATGAAGTAGCCTCGTGTAAATATGTTAAATTATCAGATCTTGAAAAAGATCTGATCCTAAATCCCCATCTTTACACCGCCTGGTTGAAAATCTGCTTTAATAGGGTTGTTGAATTTAAAAATATGCGTTATGAATAGTTGGATAATAAACGCGCTTATTGTTATCGGTAGCTTCATTGCTATGGAGTTCGTCGCCTGGTTCACGCACAAATTTGTTATGCATGGGTTTTTGTGGTTTCTACACCGTGACCATCACCAAAAGGACCATCCGGGTTTCTTCGAAAGGAATGATTTCTTTTTCCTGATCTTTGCCATTCCGGGTATCATTTGCCTGGCTTTTGGATCTTTGTTGGGCAACAACATTGCCCTTTGGGTGGGTGTTGGTATTACCGCTTATGGTGCTGCTTACTTTTTTGTACACGATATCTTTATTCATCAGCGCTTTAAAGTGATGAAATATACCAATAATTGGTACTTTAAGGCTATCCGCAGGGCACATAAAATGCACCATAAACACATTAACAAAGAACACGGGGAGTGCTTTGGGATGCTTTGGGTACCTTTCAAATATCTTAGGGAATCCAGAAAAATTATGGATAGGAATGGAGTATCATGATGTATACCTACCTATTAGTGAATTTTTTCACTATTGTCATCCCTTTCCTCTTTTCCTTTCATCCTAAACTGAAGTTTTACAAAACGTGGTGGGCTTTCTTTCCTGCGGTGTTTCTGACGGCAATGTTTTTCCTGATCTGGGACGGATATTATACCAAATTAGGCATTTGGGGATTTAATAAGCAATATGTAACGGGGTTTTATTTTAATGCGTTGCCTATTGAGGAAGTTCTGTTCTTCTTTTGTATCCCTTATGCCTGCATTTACACATACCATTGCATTGATCTGATTCTAAAGCCCGATTCAAGCTCCAAAGCAGAAACTATACTGACCAATATTTTGATCGGACTTTGCGTGCTGACCGGGTTTATTAATATTCATCAAGCTTACACTGCATTTGCATTCCTTACGCTCGCGGTGCTGTTGCTGATCGCTAAATATTTCTGCCGGGTGCAATGGCTCATGAAATTTTATATGATTTATGGAGTATTGATGCTGCCTTTCTTGGTTGTAAATGGTATTCTTACTGGTACAGGTCTTGAAAATCCGGTGGTCTGGTATAACAACGAAGAGATTTTCGGATTTCGGATCCTGACCATTCCTTTTGAAGATGTATTTTATGGAGCGGCCATGATTCTGATGAACCTGCTGATCTATAAATATCTTCTCAATAAAATGGCACTCGGATCAGATAATGTCCGTCCCTAAGAATTACTGTGCCTCGGATCATGTAACATCTAGATGAGGATACAGAAAAGGAGAAAAAGTATACACCATAATCTTTAACTTCGAATAAGTAAACTCGTATTAATGTTTGATAAGATAAATAAAATACTGCCTTTTTTTGTTATATTGTTGTTGGCCAGGGCCACCGCTCAGCAGATTCCTCCTTCAACTATAAAGCCGAATATCATTTTTGTGCTAACAGATGATCAGCGTTTTGATGCCTTGGGTGCTGCCGGCAATACCATTATAAAGACGCCAAATCTTGACCAGCTCGCCGCAAGAGGCCTGCTGTATCAGAATGCTTATGTCACCACTTCAATCTGTTGTGTGAGTCGTGCAAGTATACTGACTGGTCAATACGAATCAAGGCATAAAATCAATGATTTCGGTACCGATTTCTCTCCTTCAGCACTGCAAAATACTTACCCGCCTCTACTAAAAAAAGCCGGATATAAAATTGGTTTTGTTGGGAAATATGGAGTAGGAGAAAATCCCCCTGCGGAAGAATTTGACTATTGGTCCTGTAATAAAAAAGGACAGCCGCCTTATATCTATAAAGACGCTCAGGGGCGTCCGGTCCACCATACCGATAGCGTCAGTCATGACATAGAAATTTTTCTCAACAAGTTTGCGGGCAAAGGGCCATTTTGTCTCTCAGTAGGCTTCAAGGCCCCGCATGAATTGGACGGTAAGCCTCCTAAATACGTGACGCAGGCCAGGTTTGATGATTTATATAAAGATGTAACCATACCGATACCAGAAACGGCTGATCCAAAATATTGGAACAGCTTCCCGGATTTCTTCCGCACCGATAACAATGTAGCCCGCGACCGCTGGAACTGGTTTTTCTCTACGCCTGAAAAATACCAGGAATCTGTGAAAGACTACTATCGTCTAGTGACAGGGGTGGATGAGGCCGTTGGTAAAATGATTGCGCAATTGAAGAAGCTCGGTATTGACAAAAATACGGTCGTTATCTTTATGGGGGACAATGGTTTTTACCTGGGCGAGCACGGCCTGGAAGGCAAATGGTATGGACATGAAGAATCCATACGAGTACCACTTATTGTGTATGACCCTCGCGGTCAAAACAATGGCCGTAAGGTAGAGGATATGGTATTGAATATCGATATCGCACCGACCATCCTGTCATTAGCTGGCGCTTCCGTACCAGACCGCATGCAGGGCAAGGCGCTTCAGGCCTTATCCGGCAAAAAGCAGTTGCCGCGGAAAGATTTCTTTTACGAGCATACCTTTAATAAATCGCCTAAAATCCCGCAGGTTGAAGGTGTAGTAGGCAGAGCGTTTAAGTATATGAAATTCATCGAACATGGTTATGAGGAGTTGTATAACACCAAAACAGATCCTAAGGAGACAAAAAATCTGGCGGCTGATAAGCGGTATTTAGCTAAATTAGAGGAGATGAGAAAGCTGTACATCGTAAAAAAAGAAGAAGTCAAATAGAATTCATTATGATGCTTTAAAAATCTTTCAATATCTTTTTTTTGATTTAATTTGGTTAAAAACAATTAAATTGGTTTATTTGAATATTGGTTCTTTTTAGGACTAATCCATGAATTGTCAATCGGTCGATGTATTCGAACCAGAAGAATTTAAAACCAAATAGTATATACTGTATAAAGCTGAGATATGTCTGAATTTTTAGTCCCCAAGCGTAGGCGCTGGTTTATTATCTTTATTATATTCTTAGCGATTGTGTTTAATTATTTCGACCGGCAGATTGTGTCGATTCTCAAGCCCATTCTTAAAAAGGAATTTGACCTTGAAGATGATGGCTATGCACTGGTGTTGAATATTTTTACGGTTTGTTATGCCATTATGTATCCGGTTTCGGGTTGGCTGGTGGATAAATTTGGAGCAAAAAAAGTGATGTTTGCCGGTATTATAGGTTGGTCAGTTGCCTGTATTGGCGGTGGTATATCCCGTACCTTTGGCCAGTTTGTGTTTTTTAGAGGTTTACTTGGGGCAGCAGAACCCACCAATTTCCCTGCGCAGTTGAAAGTAATCACAGTATGGTTTCCTGGCAAACTCCGTGCTACTGCCAATAGTCTTTGTATTGCAGGCAGTTCTATTGGTGCCATAATTGCACCGCCGCTTGTTGCCTGGATTGCAATTACATACAACTGGCATACCGTATTTATAGTTGCTGGGGTCGTTGGCTTGATTATAGCCCTTTTATGGATTATCATTTATAGAGATCCACCTGCTGATATAATGATGGAGGCTGCTGGTACTACACAAATAGACAACTCACCATCTTTCAGCTGGAAAGAGCTTTGGGGCAGAAAAAGTCTGTGGGGTATTTTGCTGATTCGTTTTGTGAGCGATCCGGTATGGTATTTTTGCTTATTCTGGTTGCCGGGATATTTACAGGAAGAATCTGGATTTACCCTGGTTCAGATGGGAATGTATGGCTGGATTCCCTTCCTCGTGGCCGATCTTGGCGCTATAGCTACCTCTGCTTGGTCAGATCGTATGGTTAGAAAAGGCAAAGAGCCTTTGCGTGCCCGTAAGATTATGCTGAGCAGTGTGGCCGTTGTGGCACCGCTTTGTATCCTTACACCTTATTTACCTAGTCCATTTGCCACTTTGGTGATTTTTAGCATTGTAGCAATGGCCTGTCTGAGCTGGCTGTTTACGGTGAGCGTGGTGATTGCTGAAGCCTTCCCTGTCAAAAATGTTGCCAGCGTACTCGGTATAGCGGGAGGCTTTGGTGCATTAGGTGCGGTAGGGTTTAACTATTTTGTTGGACAGTTTATGGGGACCTTAGGCGCGGAGAAGATATTCATCGCGATGGCATTTCTTCATCCGATTGCCGTACTGATTTTATGGACAATGGTCAAGCCTGAAAAACCCGATCAAAAAGAATTAATTACGATTTAGTGAATTGTTAACATACATATTATGGAACCGTCATGTTTTTCAAATCATTGAAAAACATGACAGCTTCATCACAGATATAAGCAAAATTTAAACAGATGAAAAATAGAACGATGGTTACAGAGCCGGCAAAGAGCCTGCCTGTACGCTTAGATGTTGATGTGCTGGTGGTCGGTGGCGGACCTTCGGGACTTATTGCAGCTCAGGCTGCTGCAGAAGATGGTTTAAAAGTAACGCTGATCGATAGCAGAAGCTTTGTAGGCGGCAATATGACCATCGGCTTGCCGATACTCGGCTTTCTTGGTCAAAAGGGAAATCAGATTATCAAAGGCATCCCTCAAAAATTTATAGATCGGTTAAAGGCCGTGGATGCTTCCAGCGAACACAGGCCTTGTCCTTTACATATGAGCTTAACTCTGGTAGAGCCGGAGGCGGTAAAAAATGTGGGGTTGGAGATGCTTATCGAGGCTGGAGTAAATGTTTTGTTATACACTTTTTGTGTAGGTGTGATCAAAGAAGAGAATCACCTGAAGGGTGTGATTATCGAAAGCAAGTCCGGTAGGGAGGTTATACTCGCTAAAACAATCATCGATTGTACAGGTGATGCGGATGTGGCTTTTAAAGCCGGTGTGCCATGCGAGCAGGGAAATGACGTAGGCGGTGCACAGCCTCCGACTTTAATGTTCTGTATGGGCGGAGTAGATACCGAGAAATTAAGAATGTCTATCGCAGAAGAGCCGCGTACCTACCTGACCGACTTTATCCCTGCGGAGTATTTCGGGCAAAATAACCAGTTTATTGTAGTAGGTTTAAGAAGTGTGATGGAAAAAGCACGGGCAGCCGGATATCATCTGCCTGTAGAGCGTACAATCTTAATCACTGGCTTACGTGAAGGCGAAGTTTGGGTGAATATGTCAAGGATCAACGGTGTTGATGGTACCAATCCGGAGAGCTTAACACACGGAGAGATTGAAGGCCGTAAACAGGTAGAAGAAATCCAGCGTTATTTGGTCGAATATGTGCCAGGGTTTGAAAAGGCGGTCTTTACCAAAATGGCTCCTTTTTTAGGCATCAGAGAGACTCGACGTATCGTCGGACAATATGTAATGACTGCAGAGGATATTCTGGGCTGTCACAGATTTGAAGACTCTGTTGCTGTGGCGAGTTATCCTTTGGATATCCATCATCCGGAAGGAGGAGGGTGTACGCTTACCTGGTGTGGCGACAGCTATGATATTCCATACCGTAGTTTGATCCCTAAAAATATAGAGAATCTGATTGTGGCCGGACGCTGCATCTCGACCACGCATGAAGCGATGTCGGCTATCCGTGTTATGGCACCTTGCATGGCTATGGGGGAGGCCGCAGGCAGGGCGGCTAAACTGGCTATAAGAAAAAATATTCTTCCGTCACAGCTTAATGTCAGCGATCTTCAGGCAGAGTTGCTCGAGAAGGGTGCTTATCTTGAGCCGAAGACACTTATTGAATCTTAATAATAAAGACAATCATGGCATCAAGAAGAAGTTTTATCAAAGGAGTGGGGCTATTGGCGGCCACTCCACTGCTTTCCACCGGGGCGAGCGCGGAGGATATTTTACAAGCCGGGGCTAAAAATGATCTGCATAAGATCCTGACCTGCAATATCCGTGTCGACCTTCCGGACGACGAAAAGCTTGGATTTGGGTGGAAAGGCAGGAAGGATATTTGTATAGACATTATGCGAAAGCAAAAACCGGATATTATCTGCATGCAGGAAGTATTGAGAAATCAGAATGAAGACCTGAAAAAGGCATTCCCGGATTTCTTCTCCTTTGGTTTTGAGGGGCCCGAAATGGATGGGCCACAGGTAGGTTACCAGGGTATAGCCAAAAATCCGATCTTCTATTCTACCAAACGGTACGATCTCCTGTCTGCCGGTGGTTATTGGTTGTCAGAAACACCTTTAGTCGCAGGCAGCCTGTCCTGGGATACTGCCCGTGCACGTCACGCCAATTGGGTGCGCTTGAAAGATAAGCGTTCCGGAAAAGAATTTAGAGTGATCAACCTTCATTTGGACCACAAAAGTCAACCCGCCCGCGTCGGCCAGATCAAAGTGGTGGAGGCCGAGGCACAACAATATCAAAAGGATTTCCCACAAATCCTTACAGGCGACTTCAATGTCGGCATGTCGAATGCGGTTTATACTTCATTGAAAGGAGATGGCTGGACGGATTCCTATACCAAGCTATATGGGGATGCTGAGCCAGGCTACACCGTACATTTGTTTCTGGGCGATAAATACCCAAAGAAAGACTTGGGTAAGAAGATCGATTTTATTTTTTATAAAGGGGATGGAATCTCGGCAGTATCATCAAATATTATCAGAGATGCTGTCAATGGCCGCTATCCAAGCGATCATTATTTTGTAGGGGCAGAGCTAAAACTTTAAGGGCTGTACGATTGGTTATTGCCGTTTAATGTGTTAAGCGGCAATAACATTTATCCGGCTATGATAACCTTTACGCCCTTGTCTTCTATCATCTTAATGGAAGTTTCTGAGGCTTTATTATCGGTAATGACATACTGTACCTGGTCAAATCCGCAAATCTTACCCAGGCCTCTACGGTCAAATTTAGTGCTGTCAGCCAAAATAACCACCGTTTGTGCGGTCTCTATCATTTTCTGGTTCAGCGTAGCCTCAGCGATATTGGTAATTGAAAAACCGAAGTCTATATCGATGCCATCGACACCAAGAAACAGAATTCCACAAGAAATCTCCTGAAGGATCTTTTCAGCATGAGAACCCGCTACGGAAGAAGAATTGGGTCTGATCAGACCACCAAGTTGTAATACCTCTACATTAGGACGGTTACTCAGTTCTAAGCCTACTTTCAAAGCCGGAGTGATCACGGTAAGGTGTTTCACCGGATAGAGGCAGCGCGCAAGTTCAAAAACCGTAGTTCCTGAACCAATACTGATGGAATCGTTCACGCCAATTAGTGTCGCTGCGGCTTTGGCAATCTTCTGTTTCTCTTCAGAATTGATAAATTCCTTTTCATTTATTGTTCGCTCCGCTGCATAGGGATTGTTGATCGATCCGCCGCCCCTGGTGCGGAACAACAGATTTTTATCTTCCAAAAGTTTTAAGTCCTTTCTAATGGTCACTCCGGATACTTCCATCAATTCAGTCAGTTCGATAATGCTTACCTTCCCGTTTTCCTTCAGTCTTTGAAGTATATATTCGTGCCTGTCTGTGATGTTCTTCATATGGAATGAGCTTTTAGAGGACTACTTGTGTTGTATTTGGTAATAAATTAGTTGCAAATGTAATTTTAAAAAATATATAACTTAATAAAAAGATCAACAATTTAATGCCTGTTTTACATTAAGTCAATACAGGAATTATTCAAAAGCCAGTTTGCAATGATTTGTTCAGCGTGAATATCCGCTTTTATTTATTAAAGACTAAGAGCAGTTCTTCTGCATAATGTTATTCCTTAACAAGTTTTCTAAAATTGATCACACTTGCTTTGACATCAGGTACATTGTTCATCCAGTTGTACTCGTACTCCGCAGAAATCACCCCTTTAAATTGTTGGCGCTTCAATTCCGCAATGACACCTTTGATATCACCGACACCGTTGCCCCAGTGCACATCGTGCGCCTTCATCGTGCCTTTTCCATTGAGGTCTTTAAAATGAAGCTGAATCAGATGCCCTTCGAGTTTTTTAAGTGAGGCCACCGGGTCCAGGCCCGAACGGAGCCAGTGGCCGATATCTGCACAGGCGCCCAAACGTTTACTCTGGCCTTTGATGCTGTTGAGTACAATATCAGGATTCCAGTAGAACGATGGATTGGCGTGGTTGTGGATGGCTGCATTGATTTTATACTTATCGCAGAGCTGGGAGATCAGCGGAATGTCGTTAAGTGCAGGCTCACATGTAATGCTTTCGATCCCGAATGATTTGGCGAAAGCAAATATTTTTTCCCACTCCGCACTTTCTTTTGTCTTGATCACCCCATAGGAAATCAAGCGGATCTTTTTAGATTTCAACAAATTTCGCAGATAGGTTTTGCTGGCTTCAGACATATTATGGCTCATCTTTTCTTCCAGACCGCCACCAATGACTTGCTGAGGATAGGCCTCCACGTACCGCAAGCCGCAGCTGTCTATTTTATCGAGGGCTTGGGTAAAGGTAAAGCGATTGAATGTATAGGCCTGTGCACCCAGTTTCCAGCCTAAAACGGCCTCTGGTTGAGCACGGTTCGTGGTAGCCTCTTCTCTGCGTAGTTTCGAACTGCATGAAGAGAGAAAAAGGATTGCTGTGGCGGCAATCCACACGGTCAGGTAGGGTCTGAAGTTTTTAGCCATCGGTTTTAAGGATTTTGGTTCTAAGGGTTTTAATTTGGTTAAATAAGGATTAAGAATAATGGCCTGTCCCACTTAATGATTGGCGCAGTACGTTATAAAGCTACGATATCTTTTCCATTGATAAGCCAGTTTGCATACTGAAAACCATGACGAACCATATCTTTATGCCGGAATTACGATTTATTAGCTACCCAGTTATAGCCAGCTGAATACAACACTGGCTAAAGTAGCTTTCGAAATATTGTTTTGTTTCTTTTATTTTGTTTCTTTTCTTTTGTTTTACTGATTTTATTTATTTAATTTGCTTAACAGTAACATTCGCCAAGATCAGATGAAAGCTATAATATCAATCCTGTCTTTTTTGCCTGAATGTGTTGAACCAAATAAAATAAACCAAATACTAAACCGAAAAGAACCAAATGAATGCACCGACTACACAAAACGACCTGCTCTCCAGGGTCGGACTTCCAAAACAACTGGGTTGGGGATATTTAGGTATCCTTATTTTTATGATGGGTGATGGGGTAGAACAGGGATGGCTAAGCCCCTATCTGATCGAACACGGCATGACCGTGAAGGAATCCTCCACCTTATTTATTGCTTACGGGATAACCATCGCTATAGCTTCCTGGTTTTCAGGGGTACTCGCTGAAGGTTTTGGTCCTAAAAAGACCATGTTGATGGGCTTGTTGCTCTATATTATCGGGACGGCCGGTTTTGTAGGTTATGGCTTGCCAGATATGAACTACGGCATTATGCTTTTTACCTATGCGATCCGTGGATTTGGATATCCTTTGTTTGCCTATTCTTTCTTGGTCTGGATCACTTATAGAAGTCCCTCCAATAAGCTGGGTTCCGCGGTAGGCTGGTTCTGGTTTGTCTTTACGGGCGGACTCAACGTCTTTGGTGCCTATTATTCCAGCTGGGCCATTACCAATCTCGGCTATCTGAATACATTATGGAGTTCTATCTTCTGGGTACTTATAGGTGCATTTTTCGCATTGGTACTAAACAAAGATAAATTTGAGGTGGTTGCAGGAAAGAATACACTTAGTAAAAGCGAAGAGCTTGCAAAGGGTCTGACCATTCTAGCCGAAGAGCCCAAAGTATTGTTGGGAGGAATTGTTAGGGTCATCAATACAACCGCTCAATTTGCTTTTCCGGTATTTATTCCTACTTATATGGCTACACACGGATTTTCAACCACTGAGTGGCTGCAGATCTGGGGAACTATATTTACGGCCAATATTGCATTCAACCTGATTTTTGGTTTCGTAGGCGACCGCTTTGGCTGGCGCAATACCGTGATGTGGTTTGGTGGAGTAGGCTGTGCCTTAACAACATTGCTGTTTTACTATTCTCCGGTGCTTTTTGGCGCAAGCTTCTGGATGGTCATGTTCTGTGGTGTCTTATGGGGTGCATTGCTGGCAGGATATGTACCACTATCCGCACTCGTACCTTCCCTGGTAAAAAAGGACAAAGGTGCAGCGATGGCCATACTCAACCTGGGTGCGGGTTTGGCTGTATTCGTAGGGCCGGTGATCGTTTGGTTATTTATTGACCTGACCGGAAATGAAGGTGTCGTATGGATCCTGGCAGGCCTATATGTCCTCAGCGCCATCTTAACCAAATACATTACACTTCCTGAAAATACAAAAACAGCGCATTATACAGAAAATGAAGTTCAGGTAGCGGGTAGTTGATCCGCAACCGGTATAAATAAACTAAAACAATTGTTAAAATAAAAAGATGAGGATACTAGTTACCGCACCATATAACGAAAAAGGCCAGGAGATACTCGCGGCAAAACTTGGTGAAGTTGTTTACAGGCCATGGAAAGATCATGGCAGAGCTTTTAATGAGGAGGAGCTCATCAATTTAATTACAGAAACAAAAGCAGATGCTTTAATCACAGAGCACGACCATGTCACCGCTAAGGTGATCGAAACGCATCCCCGTCTGCAGTTCATAGGGGTATGCAGGGGCACACCCTCTAATGTCTCTGTAGATACCGCAAAGCGATTGGGAATCCCGGTATTTCATACACCAGCCAGAAATGCGCAAGCCGTAGCCGAGCTGTTCCTTGCTACTGTGATCGATTTGATGAGAAACACATGGGCTGGTGTGAAATGGCTGTCAGATGAAAACTGGGATGCCGGTGCACATACCTCTTATTTGCAGTTTAAAGGAAATGAACTGGCCGGCAAAACGATCGGAATGGTCGGTTTTGGTGCGGTGGGACAACGCATAGCACACATGGTAGAAAACTTCCCATGCCACATCAAATTCTATGATCCTTACGTGGAAAATTACAAGGAAGGTTACGTGAAAGCAAGCCTGGAAGAAGTATTTGAGACCTGCGACGTAGTATCAATACACTTGCCGGTCAACGATTCCACCATTGGAATGATCAATAAAGATTTGATTTCAAGAATGAAACAGGATGCTATATTTGTAAATACAGCAAGGGCCAGCGTAGTCAGACGTGAAGACCTTTTGTATGCTTTGGAAAACAACCTGATCAGGGGTGCCGTACTCGATGTGTTTGATCACGAACCTCCGGATGAGCTGGATTACCGCATCATACATCTGCCAAATGTACTGGCTACACCACATATCGCCGGTGCCACACATGAGGTGGAGGATCACCACGTGAATATTATGAACAACAGCATTTTGAACTGGTTTGCCCAGGAAAACCTGGTTAGCGGATCTTAAATTATAGAAGCAGAGTATATGTCTAAACAAGAAGCCTATCTGATCATCGATATCGGTACCGGAAATGTGCGCGTAGCAGTAGCAGAAACCAGCGGCAAACTTTTGAGCATCGAAAGAGAAAACCTTCAATACATCAGGGATGAACAGTATCCCGAAGCCTTATATTTTGATCCTTCTGTACTTTGGCTGCAGATTCAGCGGCTGGCTGCCCAAGCCCTCTCTGAGGCTGGAGATGTACATATCCTTGCGCTCACAGCCACCAGTCAACGCGAAGGAATCGTTCTTTTAGGAAAAGAAGGAGAGTCACTGATCGGTCTGCCCAATATAGACCATAGAGGAAGGGAATGGGAATCTATCCTGGAGGATAAGACGGAAGTATACCAGTTGACCGGACGCTATCCAACTTCTTTGTTCTCTGCATTTAAAATTGTAGGAATCAGTAAAAAGCGTCCTGAAATATGGGATCAGTTTGATACATTCTTAAGCATTAGCGATTGGGTCGAATATAAATTGAGTGGCGTAGCCCATTATGAGCATTCCCAGGCTTCCGAAACATTGCTGTATGATGTCGCTAAAAAAGACTGGTCTGACCGCTTGTGCACTTTGTTTTCAATCGACCGTCAAATCTTACCAAAACTGACTCAATCCGGTACCATTCTTGGAAAAATCAGGGCAGAAGAAGCAAAAGCATTACATATCTCTGCCGAAGCACAAGTGGTGGTCGGCGGTGCGGATACGCAGCTGGCAATCATCAGCACGCAGCCATTGGAAAATGACGTCGTGATTGTATCTGGTACGACGACCCCAATTATTAAACTGACTAAGGATTATATTACCGATGTGCAGGAACGTACCTGGACCAGCCGCCATACCGATGAAAGCAGTTTCATCCTGGAAGCCAACGCAGGTGTGACAGGCTTGAACTACCAACGGTTAAAAGAGATATTTTATCCCCTGGAGGATTACGATGTAATTGAAAAGGAACTTAAAGAAATTACCCAGTTTCAATGCCTGGCTTCTTTAGGATCTTTATTGGCTGATGAGAAAGCACCTTTGACCCGTGGCGGCTTTATATTTGATGCCCCGGTATCGCATTTACTGACCCGCGGAAGTTTTGTCTGGGCTACCCTATGGGATATCGCCTGCAGCATCACAGAAAACTACAAAAGTCTTTGCAGTGTGACCGATCATACCCAGGATTATATCTGGGCTTGTGGAGGAGGGGTCCAAAGTCCGATCCTCAGACAATTCATTGCCAATCTGTTGGGTAAGAAGATTATTATCCGCGATAGCTACCGTCAGGCTTCCGTCATTGGTGGCGTCATGATCTGTAATCTTGCTTTAGGAAAAGAACCGGTCATCACCGATATTCTGGAGGAAACTTTTCCGGAGGACAATGAACAGCATAAAAAGCTGTATCAGGAGTGGAAAAATACCAGGTCATCATTTAAACAGATTTTCAATTAATGGCGGCACCATATTTTTTAGGTATTGATATAGGTACACAAGGTGCGCGGGTCGTGTTATTGGATGCCAGCGGGAATCTTGCGGCCAGCAGCGAACAGAATTTTCCTTTAAATGAGGAATCAAGAGAGGAACAATCACCAGAATGGTGGTGGAGCGCTTGTCAGGCATGTCTGCTGAAGCTGACTGCCGATGCACGCTATATTTCTGCATTTAAAGATGTGATGGCGATAGGGGTGACCTCCACCTCGGGAACGATGATTCCGCTTGATAAAGATCATCAGCCTTTACATAATGCCTTGATGTATAGCGATAAACGTTCTGGTAAACAGGCGGCCGACTGCACCAATGCGGCCATAAAATATCATAATAAAGGCATGACGGCTTTCAACAGTTCCAGTGGGCTGGCCAAAATGGTATGGTTTGTAGAAACCCATCCTGAAAAAGCCAATAAAATAGCCAAATGGATTCATGCTGCAGACTATATCACCGGCAAACTCAGCGGAAAATGGGGTATTACAGACTATACCAATGCTTTCAAATCGGGTTACGATGTCAATAGTTATGAATGGCCCGAATATTTATATACACAGCTTCCGCTGAAGAAAGAATGGCTACCTCAAGTACTGCCTTCAGGAACAGTAATAGGCGAAATCGACCCGATTATTGCCGTACAGTTGGGATTGTCGCAGTCTATCCTGATCACTACAGGGATTACAGATGGCTGTGCTTCACAGATCGCTTCAGGGGCAGTCAAGCCAGGGGAATGGAATACGACTATCGGCACTACCATGGTGATCAAAGGGGTAACTCAAAATGAAATTATAGACCCGGAGGGCAGAATATATAGTCACCGACATCCGCAGGGTTACTGGATGCCCGGAGGAGCGAGCAATACCGGCGCAGATTGGGTAACCAATGAATTTGGTGATAGACTGGATGAATATACCGCTGCGGCCGAAAAGCTGCTGCCTACACAATGGATTTCCTATCCTCTGCGCCAGCAGGGTGAACGCTTCCCGATGATGGCGCCTGATGCGAGGGGCTTTGAGCCCGAAGGACTCAGTCCGGAACAAAGATTTACCGCCAATATGGAAGGCGTAGCCTACCTGGAGCGGTATGCATTTGATCTCATCAGGCAATTCACCGGCGAGGACATCCTGGCGGTATATACTGCAGGTGGCGGGAGCAATAGCGACGTCTGGTTGAAAATAAGGAGCAACGTGCTTAACCTGCCTATTTATAAAATGAAATATGTGAGCGGTGCTGTCGGCGCAGCTATACTCGCTGCATCCAATACCTATTTCAACACCTTAACTGAAGCCGTGGAAGCACTGACGACCATTGAAAAGGAAGTCCGGCCCGATGCAGAACTGTCTGCTCATTACCATGAAAATTACCTCCGTTTTGTCGGGATACTGGCCGACAAAGGATTTATTAAAAAAGAATCACATGCTTAACATTTATCTTCTTCGCCACGGCGAAACACAATATAATGCAGACGGGAACCGATATTGCGGACGTACAGACATCAATCTGACAGAGAAAGGACTGAGACAGGCCCAGCTGGTCAACAGCCAGATGAAAGGAATGTCCTTCGATGCGGTCTACTCTTCCCCCCTGGAACGTGCACGCCTTACAGCCGAGATCGCATCGGGTTCAGCTGCGGTCGTCACAGACCCCAGGATCATTGAAGTAGACTTCGGTACCTGGGAAGGAAAAACAAAAGAAGAGTTTATTGCGGAGGACGGCAGCCTGTGGGAAAACTGGATGAACGACCCTGCTGTATCAAAAGCCGGCGGCAATGGAGAGACGGCTTCAGAAGTCGTGGGCCGTGTAGATGCTTTTTATCAGGAAGTGATTAAAAAACATCCCAACGGGAATATTCTTGTGGTAGGACATAACGGGATCAACCGTTTGTACCTCGCTTTCAAACTGGGCATGCCATTGAAAAATTACAGGCAGATTGTGCAGGAAAATTCCTCTATAACATTGATAGAGCTGGATGAACAAGGGACATTAACCCTCAAGCTGTTAAATAGTAAAATTTAAACGATACTATCAGGAGCGCGAAAACTAAATACCTCAAATAACGATACTGTATTCAACTGGTTAGCTATTGATATAGCTTTCCAGTTGAGATATGGTTAGTTTTTGATCCTCAATTATAAATTTGACCACGTCTCCGATCGATACCATTCCAATCGTTGTCCCCTGATCTGCTACAGGTAAATGTCTGATGTGTTTTTCCGTCATGATCTGCATGCACAGTTCAATACTGTCTGAAGGACTAACCGTTATAGGATTTGCAGTCATAACTTCCTCCATGGTCGTCTCCGAGGATGACTTGCCGTGTAAAACTATCTTTCTGGCATAATCCCTTTCTGTAAAAATTCCCGAAAGCTTTTGACCCTCCATAATGAGTAAGGCGCTGATGTTTTTTTCCATCATCACTTGAAGGGCCTCTAAGACCGAAGTGGATTCCAGAACAGAAAAAACCTGTAAGGGCTTGGTAACGAGCAGTTGTTGTACTGTTTTCATACGGCAGAGATTTGTTTAGTTCAAGTTAACAAAAAAAAACTATATCTCTGTTACGGAAAGAATAATTTCCAAAGATTATTTCAATAATGGCAATATTTCTTCCACATACTTTCGTTCATTGGCCAAACGCGGTACTTTATGCTGTCCGCCCAGTTTTCCCTTTAATTTTAGCCAGTTGTAAAAGGTGTCTTTTGGCGCATTGTGTACTTTTGGCCTTCTCAATGCCATATCCTTAAATCTCTTGGCATCATAATCCGAGTTGACATCCCTCAGCGTCTGATCCAGCACATCCACAAATTTTTCAAAATCATCAGGCTGCTGGTCAAATTCTATGATCCACTCATGCCCGCCCACATCTTCTCCTTTAAAATAGATCGGACAAGCGGTGTAATCTTTAAATGTGGCTCCGGTTGTTTTACAGGCCTTGCTGATGGCCTGTTCTGCATTGTCGATGATCACTTCCTCTCCGAAAGCATTTATAAAATGCTTGGTACGTCCGGTGATCCTTATCCTGAAGGGATACAAAGAAGTGAATTGCACCGTATCCCCGATCATGTAGCGCCACAATCCGCCGTTGGTAGAAATAATAATTGCATAGTTCTTATTCAGTTCTACTTCGTCCAAAGATAGGGTGACAGGATCTTCACTGTCTACATGTTCCAAAGGCAGGAATTCATAATATATTCCGTAATCAAGCATCAGCAGCATCTCATCAGAATGTATTTGGTCCTGTATCCCAAAAAAGCCTTCAGACGCATTATAGGTCTCCAGGTAATACATGTTGTCACTTGGGATCAGTTCTTTGAATTGCTCCTTGTAAGGCTTGAAATTTACGGCGCCATGAAAGTACAATTCCAGGTTTGGCCATACTTCCAGCAGGTTTTTCTTGCCGGTCATTTCCAGTACCTTTTTGGCCAATACGATGGTCCAGGTCGGTACGCCTGATATATTGGTCACGTTTTCCTTGATGGTGGCTTCGGCCATCTTTTCCATCTTTTCCTCATAGTTGTCCATGAGGGCAATAGAAATGGCCGGTGTTCTGTAATATTCCGCCCACATCGGCAGGTTTTTAATCAGCACTGCCGAGAGATCACCGTAAAAGGAATCGTCGCACAGCTGGTTGATCTGATGACTGCCACCCAATACCAGGCCTTTTCCTGTGAGTATCTGGTTGTCTGGCTTGTTGTTGCAAAAGATGGACAGCAGATCTTTGCCACCTTTAAAATGACATTCTTCAAGGGCTTCTTCAGAAACGGGAATGAATTTGCTCCTGTCGCTGGTCGTACCGGATGATTTCGCAAACCATTTGATCTCCGAAGGCCAAAGAATATTTTGTTCCCCTTTCAGCATCCGCTCGATATAGGGCTTTAATGTATCGTAATTCTGTATGGGTACCCGTTCCTTAAATTGTTTTGGTGTGAGTATGGATTTATAATCATACTGTCTGCCCCATTCGGTATTTTCAGCGCTGGATATCAGGGTATGTAACCATTCTTCCTGAACGTCCAGCGGGTATTTCATGAAAAGCTCGATCTGGTGAATTCGCTTTTTCATGTACCAGGTAAAAATTGAATTGACTATGGCCATATCTGGTGGAGCTAGAATTATAGTTTTTTACTTCGAAGTACGAAGTTTGATCCCAGGTATACCTTTCGTACCATTTCATTGGCCGCCAGCACTTCCGGCGTTCCGGATTCCAGGATCTTTCCTTCAAACAGAAGATAAGCCCTATCGGTAATTGATAAGGTTTCCTGCACATTATGGTCCGTGATCAGGATGCCGATATTTTTGTCTTTTAGCTTGGCTACAATGGTTTGTATCTCCTCAACAGCAATTGGGTCTACCCCTGCGAAAGGTTCATCCAGCAGGATAAAATGCGGACTTGCCGCCAATGCCCTTGCAATCTCGGTCCGCCTGCGCTCGCCGCCGGAAAGTAAATCCCCCCTGTTTTTCCGGACTTTATGCAAACTGAACTCATTGATCAGTTCTTCCAGTTTTTCCCGCCGCTCTTCCCGGTTCATTTCCGTCATTTCCAGGATGGCCATAATGTTGTCCTCGACAGAAAGTTTTCTGAAAACAGAAGCTTCCTGGGCCAGGTACCCGATCCCTTTCTGTGCCCTGCGGTACATCGGATCATCGGTAATGTTCTCATCTTCCAGGAAGATCCGTCCTTCATTGGGTTTGATCAGGCCCACAATCATATAAAAGGAAGTTGTTTTTCCCGCACCGTTAGGGCCCAAAAGGCCCACGATTTCTCCCTGACTGACATTAAAGGAGACGTTGTTGACAACCGTCCGTTGTTTATATTTTTTAATTAAATTCTCCGCTCTTAATATCATTTGGGCTAATTAATCCTCAATTTTAATTCCTTTTAAATTTAATTGCAAACGTTTTTGTTCTTTCCACCAATTTTCTTCTATCGTATAACAAACAGAAAAAGCAGTCTTTGGTTGTAAAATACTTGCATATTCTCCCATCCCAAATCCGATGCTTTCAAAAATAGTTGAATTTTGTTGCTTTATGCTCAATTTTAAATGTTTTGCACCAACTACTGTCGCCTGACCTATAAAGTTAACGTTTTTAGTGACGAATATAGGTGCCGGGTTTTGTGGGCCAAAGGGTCCCATTTGTGCCAAAATACGCTGAAACTTTCCACTGATCTGGTTAAAGCTGATTTCTGTATCAATGTTAATTTCCGGACAGCGCATATCTTCCGTAATGCTGGCGGCAACGATCCTTTCAAAGCGATCGGAAAATTCAGTTAGGTTTTCGGCCTTTAAGGTCAGCCCTGCGGCAAACTTATGCCCCCCAAACTGTTCCAGCAAGTCTGCACAGCCCAGCAATGCCTCATACAGATCAAATCCGATCACTGAACGTGCAGAGCCGGTCAGAAAACCATTGGAAAGGGTCAGGACAATCGTAGGCCGGTAATATTTTTCGGTTAAACGGGAGGCCACTATTCCAATTACGCCTTTATTCCAGTTTTCATTGTATACCACCGTCGTTTTTTTGCCGATCGAGATCTCACAATCGTCAATCAGCGCAAGCGCCTCTGCCGTAATATTTTGATCTGAAGTTTTCCGGTCAGCGTTGAAGGTGTTAATGGCATAGCCCTGGTTCTTTGCCGTTTCCTGATCTTCGCAAAGCAACATCTTGACCGCCTCATTTCCATGGTCCATGCGGCCTGCAGCATTAATTCGCGGAGCCAGCCGGAATACCACATCTGATAACGTCAGATTGCTTGTACTGCCGCTGCTTTCCAGAAGTGCTTTTAATCCTATACAGGGATTGGTATTTAGCTTGATCAGGCCGTGATAGGCCAGAATCCTGTTTTCATCCACTACGGGCACAATGTCTGCTGCAATACTGACCATCACCAGGTCAAGATATCGCTCGTAGCGCTCGGAAGGTAAGCCATGTCGCTGACAATACGCTTGTGCCAGTTTGAAGCCAATTCCACAACCGGCCAACTCCTTAAAAGGGTAACTACAGTCTTTACGTTTCGGATCCAGCACGGCCACGGCATCCGGCAATTCATCGCCAGGTAAATGGTGGTCGCATATGATAAATTCAACACCCAGCGAACTCGCATAGGCCACTTTATCAACAGATTTGATTCCGCAATCCAGTGCAATGATTAGGCTAAATCCGTTGTTGTGTGCATAATCAATACCAGTGGTAGAGATTCCGTAGCCCTCCTTATGGCGGTCGGGTATATAAAACTCCAGCAGGTCGGTGAACTGACTAAAGAAACTGTATACCAGTGCTACAGAAGTTGTACCATCCACATCGTAATCCCCATAGATCAGAATTTTTTCCTCCCCTGCTAAAGCGGATTCGATCCTTGCAATGGCTTTATCCATATCCTTCATCAGATAGGGGTCGTTCAATTGGGACAGTTCCGGCCGGAAAAAGTTTCTCGCCTCTTCAAAACTGTAAATACCCCTCTGGACGAGGATGTCCACCAGGCTCCGGTCTATGTTTAGCTGTTGTGCAAGCAAATCTATAGTCTCTATACTGCCTTTTACGGCCTGCACCCATTTTTTTTCCATTTATCGCCTCTTGTTGTTCGTCTATTTCCGTGGTTTTACCAATCCGCTTAACTATCTTTGCGTATTGATTCGTAAAGATATCATTTATTATTCTTCTTACTCATAGCTATGTCCTTACAAGTTTTTACATTATATGAGGGATCTTACTCCGTAGATGCCACCAAAAAGTTTATTCCTTTCGATGCGGAAAAAGACAATCCCAAAGACAGACCCGCTTCTTTATTTGTTCACATCCAGCCTTTTCTGGTTCAGTTAAAAGACAAATTGGTATTGTTGGATACCGGGTTGGGCTATAGCAATCCAGACGGGCAGCTTATTCTTCATGAAAATATAAAAAAGGTAGGTTTTCAACCCGAACAGGTAAATTTAGTCCTGATGTCGCACCTTCATTTTGATCACGCCGGTGGCATGGTGCATGATCAAGATGGAAAACTGGAACTCAGCTTTCCGGACGCCACCTACATTATTCAGAGAGGGGAGTGGGAATCGGCTTTTACCAGTACTTCTTCCTCTTACAAAACATCCATCTTTGAATTTTTACAGCGCAATGCGCAGCTGCATTTTGTGGAAGATTCAGGAAGTCTGGACGATCAGATTAGTTTCGAACTCACAGGTGCGCATACGCCCTATCATCAGACATTTCTAATTCAGGAAGAAGAGGAGAAAGTTTTCTTTGGTGGAGATGTATTGCCTGAGCCGGAAGAACTGCTTCGCAGGTTTATCGCAAAATACGATTACGATGGTAGAAAAGCCATGGAATTGCGTGAGGAATTTGGCAAAAAAGCTGCTTCAGAGAATTGGAACTGCCTGTTTTACCACGCAAAGTCTAAAGCCACCGGTTATGTACAGATAGAAGAGGGAGGATTTAAAATAATATAAGCCTTATTTAAACAAATAAGGCTTATACGATTCATTTTACACGAGCTTCAGCAATTCAGTCAACCGCTCAATCGAGAGTGGTTTCGATATAAAACCCTTGATGCTTTTATACGTTTTAGCCCTTTCAATATCATTTTCATAGACTGAAGAGGAAAGCATATATACATCCACTTTATAAGTAATGGAAAGCTTTTCATAAGCTTCTATAAATTCCCAGCCATTCAATATAGGCATATTGATATCTACAAGAATAAGATCAGGAAACTTTTCCTCGTCATCTACTATAGATTGAATGTATTCAATAGCTTGCTGCCCATTATTCTTCGATACAGTATTTACATCAAATCCTGTTTTATCCAAGATCTTCCTGATGATAAATATATTGATTTCATCATCATCGATAACAAGAAGCTTGACCCTTGATTGAAGCATATATGCGTTATTTTTTAGCTACCAGTTTTACCGACAGTTCGAAGTTGTCATAAATGAACTTGTCGCCAATATCCAATATGCCTTCAGATTTATATTTTATACCAAATTTGGTACGGTCAACGACGATTTTCTCTGCTGTTGCAGTCACACTTCCATCCGTATTCCAGGCTACAGTAGCAGGGAAAGTAATGGGCTGTGTAATTCCCTTAATCGTCAGGTCACCACTGATCACCAGTTTGGCCCCGGTTCCAGCTACTTTCTTTATCGTAAATGTGGATGTAGCAAACTTGTCTGCGCCAAAGAAATCGTCAGCCTTTAAATGGCCTTCTAATCTTGCGCTTTTATCTGCATCTTTTATAGAAGTCATGTTGATTACGAAATTGCCACCCGAAAGCTTCTTTCCGTCGAATAGCAAACTGCCAGATTGAAGATCAATACTTCCATTATGACCGCCGACAGCCTTTTTGCCTGTCCAGGTTAGCGTGGATTTTTCCAGATCTACTTTGTAGGTGTCTGCTTTAAAATTTGGTGCTAAAAAAGCAGATAACAACAGCACAGATAAGATGGCTGTCAATGAATAAATTTTTTGTCTCATATTCTTTGTTGGAGTAAAATCAATACTGTACGAATATAAAAAAATCTCTTTAGATGTTACAACAACTAAAGAGATATATTGTTTTTTGTAAAAAATTGATATTTCAATGATTAAGCCAGGGCTTCCTCAGCATAACTTTCCAATGGTGGGCAAGCGCAAATTAAGGAGCGGTCACCATGAGAATCATTCACACGTCCCACCGCCGGCCAGAATTTAAACGCAGCAACATATGGAAGCGGGAAAGCAGCTGTTTGCCTGCTGTATCCATGGTTCCATTCATTACCTGTGACCGTAGCAACTGTATGAGGCGCATTTTTTAATGGATTGTCTAATCTATCCAGATCACCGGCTTCAATAGATGCAATTTCATACCTGATCGCAATTAAGGCATCGCAGAAGCGGTCAAGCTCATGTTTAGGTTCACTTTCCGTAGGCTCCACCATTAAAGTTCCTGCCACAGGGAAGGAAACCGTCGGAGCATGAAAACCGTAATCCATCAGGCGCTTGGCAATGTCAACAACCTCAATACCGAAGTTTTTAAAGCCACGGCAGTCCAGGATCATCTCATGTGCACAACGTCCGTTCGCTCCTGAATATAGCACCGGGTAGTGTGCTTCCAAACGGGCTTTCATATAATTGGCATTCAGGATTGCGTATCGTGTAGCATTCGTCAATCCTTCTGCACCCATCATGGCGATGTAGGCATGAGAGATGATCAGGATAGAAGCGGAACCCCATGGAGCAGAACTTACCGCCGGGATAGATTTTCCTTTGTCAATGTCGACCACAGCATGTCCCGGAAGGTAAGGCACCAGATGTTTGGCCACACCGATCGGGCCCATACCAGGGCCACCGCCTCCATGAGGAATACAGAAGGTCTTATGTAAGTTCAGGTGGCATACATCCGCACCGATATTGGCCGGACTGGTCAGGCCGACCTGTGCATTCATATTGGCCCCATCCATATATACCTGTCCTCCATTTTCATGGATAATGTTGCAAATATCAATGATACTCTCTTCGAATACGCCATGGGTAGAAGGATAAGTCACCATCAGGCAAGACAAGTTCTCTTTATATTGTTCTGCTTTGGCTTGCAGATCGGCTACATCGATATTGCCGTTTTCCAGTGATTTTACCACTACGATCTTCATGCCGGCCATGGCTGCAGAAGCAGGATTGGTACCATGTGCAGAAGAAGGGATCAAAGCGATGTTCCTATGGTGGTCACCACGGTCCTGATGATAAGCTCTGATCACCATCAGCCCAGCATATTCACCTTGTGCACCGGCATTGGGCTGAAGGCTCATCGCTGCGAAGCCAGTGATCTCACTCAGCCATTTGTCCAGTTCATTGAAAACTGTATAATATCCTTTCACCTGATCGGCCGGAGCGAAAGGATGGATTTTGCCAAACTCTGGCCAGGTCACCGGGATCATCTCCGTTGTCGCGTTAAGCTTCATGGTACAAGAACCCAAAGCAATCATCGAATGACAAAGAGAAAGATCTTTCGCTTCCAGTGATTTAATATAGCGCAACATCTCATGTTCAGAATGGTGTGCATTAAAGATTGGATGTGTCAGATAGCTCGAAGTGCGTTGTAAAGCAGCAGGTATAACGGTTTCGACAGGAGCATCAGACAATTCGACATTGTCCGCACCAATGCCTTTGACCTTCGCAAAGATCTTGGTCAATAAGCGTACATCTTCTAAGGTTGTCGTTTCATCCAGTGCAACGGTCACTACACTTCCATTATAATGAAGGTTGATCTCGTTATCGAGACATTCTTTATGAATAGAATCTACGAGTTCGCCAAGATCCAGTTGAATGGTGTCAAAATAAGCTTTGTTCAATTGCGTATAGCCCACTTTTTCTAAAGACTGGGCCAGGGTAATAGCCAGGCCATGTGTCCGCTCTGCGATCAGTTTCAGACCCTGAGGGCCATGATACACCGCATAAAAGCCTGCCATAATAGCGAGCAATGCCTGCGCAGTACAAATATTGGAAGTCGCTTTATCCCTGCGGATGTGCTGCTCCCTGGTCTGCAGGGCCATTCTTAGGGCATAATTGTTATGGCTGTCGATCGTAACCCCGATAATACGGCCTGGGATAGACCTTTTATATTCCTCTTTAGTGGCAAAATAGGCTGCGTGCGGTCCGCCGAAACCCATTGGTACGCCAAAGCGCTGCGTCGTTCCGACCACAATATCCGCACCCCATTCTCCCGGAGGAGTCAGTAAGGTCAGACTAAGCAAATCCGCAACGACAGTTACCTTTACATTGCTGATATGTGCTTTTTGGGCGAAATCAGTATAGTCAATAACCGCACCGTTGCTGGCAGGGTATTGCACAATCGCACCAAAGAACTCTTCTGTAAGATCAATGCTGTGGTGGTCACCGATCACCAGTTCGATCCCGAAAGGATTGGCGCGTGTTTTTAAAATATCTATTGTCTGCGCGAAAAGCAATTCAGAAACAAAGAACTTCTTTGCTTCCTGGTTTTTCTTCAGGCTGAACTGCATAAACATGGCCTCCGCTGCAGCGGTTCCTTCGTCCAGCAAAGAAGCATTCGCAATTTCCATCCCGGTCAGGTCAATCACCATGGTCTGGAAGTTTAACAAAGCCTGCAGACGTCCCTGTGCGATCTCCGCCTGGTAAGGTGTATATTGGGTATACCATCCCGGATTTTCCATCACATTACGCAGGATCACCCCGGGAGTGATGGTGTCATAATAGCCTTGTCCGATATACGATGTAAATACTTTATTCAAAGAAGCAGTCTGTCTTAGTGCTGCCAGATATTCAGTTTCAGATTTTGCCTCCGGCAGGTTTAACGCCTGCTTTAAACGGATCTTTGCAGGGACAGTCTGTTCGATCAGTTCATCTACAGATCCAAGGTTTAAAGTAGATAACATTGCATCGGTATCTTCAGCGTTTGGTGCAATGTGGCGGTTTTGGAAGGCTTCTTTGTAGTGGATATTTAAGCTCATGTATATGAAAATAATAAGTTTTGCAAAGATAATAAAAATCCCGTATACCCTTAGTGTTTCAGTTGTTTTAGATACATCTGAATCGTATTTTCCAACCCGAAGTAAAGCGCATCGCTAATCAGCGCATGTCCGATACTCACCTCAAGCAATCCGGGGATGCTTTCTGCAAAATATTTCAGGTTGTGCAGGTCAAGGTCGTGCCCTGCGTTGATGCCTATTCCAAGTTCATTGGCTTTGTGCGCTGCAGCGACATACGGCAATACCGCTTTCTCCCTGTTGTCGTAATAATTATGTGCGTAGGCTTCAGTATACAATTCGATCCTGTCCGTGCCACTTTCCGCTGCTGCTTCCACCATTTCTACCACCGGGTCTACAAAAATAGATACCCTGATGCCAGCTGACTGGAACAGCGAAACCATTTCTTTAAGATACGAAGCATGCTTTATCGTATCCCAGCCATGATTAGATGTGATTTGTCCCTCTGCGTCAGGCACCAACGTCACCTGTGCCGGTTTGTTCGCCAAAACCAGCTCGATGAACTTTTCTTCCCGGCAGTTGCCTTCTATATTAAACTCTGTAGCGATCAAGCTTTTCAGGTCATATACATCCTGGTAGCGGATATGCCGTTCATCAGGTCTCGGATGTACCGTGATGCCTTCTGAGCCAAAGCGCTCACAGTCCAGTGCTACCTTGACCAGATCAGGATTATTACCTCCGCGACTATTGCGCAGGGTTGCTATTTTGTTGATGTTTACCGAAAGCTTCGTCATGCTACAAATATAAAAATAAAAAAGGAGGCATATCATGTTGCGCTCGCGGCACAACTCCATTTTTCTGTAATTAGCTATGTGAAGCGAGAGAGACTAATGCAAGGCATTATTTTTTGTTTGTTTTCTGAGTCTGGCATGAGTGAAAGTTTGGAGCCTTTCCACTTTTGGGCCTCTCCCCAGCCTTTTTTGGGTTGCTCCGTATGTATACGGATCAACCCCGGGCCGGCCTGGGCGCAACCCAACAGCACAGATGCTCTGGACTTTCACTCATGCCCACATCTTTTTTCAGCTTCTATCAGGGAGGTGTACCCGCCACACCAAGTAAATAATTGCTGGTACATATATGGTCATTGCTCAAATTTTTCCTTAAATTAGACTGAGGTTTAAATAAGAGATGAAACTTTATAGTGCATACACCGATCAGGAACTGGCTGCTTTGCTGAGGCAGGGAGATGCTATGGCGTTTAAGCAATTGTATGATACGTATTGGAAGAGACTGTTTTTTGTGGCTTCCAAGAAACTTCATGACATTGCTGAAGCGGAAGAAGTGGTGCAGGATATTTTTCTGAACCTTTGGAACAAGCGGTCAGAGTTTGAGCTTAAAGTCGGGTTTGAACACTACCTGGCTGTGGCGATCAAGTTTGAGGTATACAAGCACAGGGCTAAGCGGGTGAGACAGGAAAATCTGGCGCAGGAGCTGGAGCTGAACTATGCGGGTCAGGAAAACCACGACTGGAACCTGCACGATCTGGAGGTGCTGAAGGAAGAGCTTGGCCGCACGATCAATGCCCTGCCCCCTAAATGCAAACTGATCTTTACCATGAGCCGTAAAGGTGATAAAACGAATAAGCAGATTGCCGCCGAAATGGGGATCACGGAAAAAGCCGTGGAAAAGCACATTACTACTGCCAAGAAGGTACTGAAAGCCCGATTTGGTGATTACCTTGGTATTTTATTGCTGCTATAGCATAAATAATCGTTTCGTATGTGATACAATTTTATGTAAAAAACGTTTCCTATGTGATACGTTTTTGTGTAATAATCGTATCTTTGGTGATACGATGGAAGCACTAGTTAATAAATTTCGGCGTTTGATTAGTACTAGCCGTACTGAATTTAGAAGGGGATTGAGTTACAAAATTAATTGGAGCGCGAGAGGCATTTGCATTGAAGGTGCACGAGGTACAGGTAAATCTACAATGATGCTCCAATATATTCAGCAGAATCTGCCATTAGAAAAGACTTTATATACTTCATTAGATGACTTGTATTTTAGGCAAAATAATCTGGTTGAGGTTGCAGAACGTTTTTATGGGTTTGGTGGGAGGCATCTCTTCCTGGATGAGGTTCATAAGTACGATGACTGGCAAACAGCGGTAAAGAACATTTACGATTTTTTACCGGAATTGCAATTGGTCATATCCGGGTCTTCTATTCTTGCTTTACAACAATCAAGGGTTGACCTCAGCAGGCGGGTATTGAATTATCACTTGCCTGAATTGTCGCTTAGGGAGTATATTTCGCTGAAACATTCGGTAGAGGTCCCGATTTATAGTTTTGAGGATCTACTGAGTAATCATAGTGAAATTGCACAGGAACTACATCAGATCATCCCTTCACCATTAAAGTCGTTGAGCGATTATTTCAGTTATGGTGCTTATCCGTTTTTTATAGAGGGCGAATCAGATTATTTCATGCGCATCAACCAATTGATCAATGTGATTATAGATTATGATCTTCCTGAAGCAAAAGCGATTGAAGTTGCTACATTGGCGAAACTCAAAAAGCTTTTGTACGTCATTTCTACCTCGGTTCCTTTTACACCAAATATCACCAAACTCGCAGAACAGGTAGATACTTCCAGGAGCCGGTTGCTGGAAATGTTGCATATACTGGAACAAGCTCAGCTGATTTATAACCTACGTTCTGCATCGCATGGAACGAGCCTGATGAATAAGCCTGAAAAGATCTATTTGCACAATACCAGCCTGATTGCAGCACTTGCGGAAGGAAAACCAGATACTGGCAATTTAAGAGAAACATTTTTTCTGTCGCAGGTACAGAATTCAGGTGCGGTAATTACTTATCCAAAGGCAGGTGATTTTATGGTAAACGGGAAATATGTGATGGAGATAGGAGGAAAAAACAAAACCGGCAAGCAAATACAAGGACATGACCAAGCCTTTATTGTGGCAGATGACATTGAATATGGTTTTGGAAATAAAATCCCGCTATGGTTGTTTGGATTTTTGTATTAGTGGTTTAGGCGGTTTGTAGTAAAGAATTACGGCAAGTACTGATAGCACTTAAAAAATATTTAAAATAAAAAGTAGGGTATCGGGGACTTTTTGGGGCTGGTATGGAGGTTTCGGCAATAGTAGCCAGGTAATTTTGAAACCTGCTGTGTCTTCTACTAATATAGGTTTACAGTTTTTGGGATAAATTTATTTCAAAAATGAATGAACACATTCAAAATTTACTAC
>Ga0160464_100234_pt1 | contig 53999 bp, 47 predicted proteins | sample HID1971I_E11MG_FD_108275 | JGI IMG/M metagenome (GOLD analysis project Ga0160464, IMG submission 108275) | Enriched millipede-associated microbial communities from UW Madison campus, WI, USA - HID1971I_E11 MG | ecosystem: Host-associated > Arthropoda: Insects > Digestive system > Unclassified ... | reverse complement strand
TAAGCGAGGTGCCGAGTGGTGGGGCAAGAGCGTTTGGTTACTTTGCGCTTTTCAAAGTGACCCGCTGTAAAAGCGGAACCAATAGTGGCCATTACCTAAATAATGGATATGTACTCGGTCTGATCCAACATCCTGGTCGGCCCTGAGGCCGCCATCGGGAGCAAGTCGAATCGTCGCACCGCCCCTCCCACATTAGTTGTGTACCGGCACAAGCAGCCTGGCACTCAAGTTCACCGATGCAAAATCGCCCGATGAATATCTTCCAGCGCCATGACCCGCTGGGCGGCGTTGAGCTTGATCGCTTCCTTGGGCATGCCGAACACCACGCAACTGGCCTCGTCCTGGGCCACCGTGGCGGCGCCGGCGTCGAACATTTCCTTGAGCCCGCGCGCGCCGTCGTCGCCCATGCCGGTCATGATGATGCCCAGCGCGTTGCCACCGGCACTGCGGGCAACGGAACGAAACAGCACGTCAACCGAGGGCCGATGCCGGCTCACCGGTGGGCCGTCAACGATTTCCACCTGATATTGGGCACCGTTGCGCTTGAGCACCATGTGTCGGCCGCCGGGGGCGATCAATGCGCAACCGGGGATGACCCGGTCGCCATTTTTCGCCTCCCTGACCTCGATTTCACACAGTCGATTGAGTCGCTCGGCAAACGCCGCGGTGAAGTGTTCAGGCATGTGCTGCACGATCACGATGCCCGGGCACACCCTGGGCAATGCGGTCAGTATCAACTCCAGGGCTTGAGTACCGCCCGTGGAGGTGCCGATGGCAACAATATTGTCGGTGGTACGCACCATTGCCGGGGCGCCCGCTGCAAGAATGGCGTCGGCACTCACCCTCTGGGGAGCACGTTCACCACACGCCACCATTCGTTTCATGTTGGCCTTGGCCGCAGCCTTGACGGCGCCCGCCAACTCATCGGCGCTGTCGGTCAGGAACTGGCGCAAATTCAACTGCGGCTTGGTGACGATACTGACGGCCCCTGCCGCCAAGGCTTGCATGGTGGTGGCCGCGCCCTTCTCGGTCAAGGTCGAGCAGATGACCACCGGCGTGGGGCGTTCGGCCATGAGTTTCTTGAGAAACGTAATGCCGTCCATGCGCGGCATCTCGACGTCCAGCACGATCACATCCGGCCATTGCTTGTTCATTTTATCCATGGCGAATACCGGGTCTGCCGCCGCGCCTATCACTTCAATGGCGGGGTCTCGTCCCAGGGTCGCCGTCAATACCTGGCGGACCACGGCAGAGTCATCAATGATCAGTACTTTGATAGGACTCATAGCGCACGCTCTCGTTGAGGGCTGCTGAGGGGGCGCTGCAGCGCCAGGTAGTTGAGTTGAATATTGCCATTGGCCAGGTCGAATACCACGGTGCGATACCCCACGCCTTCCACGTGCCAGTTCAGACACCGCAAGTGATTCACGTCGAGCAGGCGCCGGGCTTGCTCGACATTGCGTTGCCCGACGTAGTGGTTGTCCGGGCGCACCAGCCCGGGAAACATATTCCCGCCGCCATACACATTGATCCTGAACTCCGTCGGCGGCACCTTGCTCGCGCGCATGGCATCGAGCAGCAGTTGCAGCGCTTCATTGCCATAGCGACCGTCCAGGGGCTTGGCGCTCGTCGCAGCACGCTGGGGCAGCAGGTAGTGACACATGCCACCCAACAAGCGCTGCGGATGCCAGAACGCCAGGGCCACACAGGAGCCCAGCACCGTGCGCAGCCGAATCGCGCCAGTGCCGAAAAACCAATCTCCAGGATTCAGGAACACCTCGCGGGAAGGTTGAGTGTCAGGCATGTGGCCTCCGATAGATCGAAGGCTTGACCAGCTTCAGCTCGTCGGTCACGCCGTTGAGGCTTTCCGAGTGGCTGACCAGGAAATAGCCGCCAGGCTTGAGATGGCTGACCAGACGCTTGACGACCTGCACTTTGGTATCGCTGTCGAAATAGATCATCACGTTGCGCAGGAAGATCACGTCGAACATGCCGACTTTCGGCAGCGGATTGTTCAAATTGATCGCCTGGAAATCGATTTTCGCCGCGAGCGCCGGATCGACCATGAAGCAACCGTGGTTGGCACCGACGCCCTTGAGGCAATACTTGTGCAGCAGCGCTTCGGGAATGCCGCGTATACCCTCGAGTGGGTAGCGCCCTTGGCGGGCTTTATCCAACACACGGCTGCTGATGTCCGACGCCATGATCTCCCAAGGCCGACCGGCCAGGTTGTCCGCCAGCACCATCGCCAGGGTGTAAGGTTCTTCACCGGTGGAGCAGGCGCCACTCCATACCCGCAGCGTTGCATTGCCACGCAGTTCGGGCAGGGCCACGTCGCGCAGGAAGTCGAAATGCTTGGGTTCACGGAAAAAATAGGTTTCGTTGGTGGTCAGCATGTCTACCGCCACCTGCAGTTCCGTGGCGTCCTTCATCAACACCTTGTAGTAAGCACCGTAAGTCGTGAGCTCGAACGCCTGCAGCCGCTTGGCAAGCCGTGAGCTGACCAACTGTTTTTTCGCATCGGACAGGCTGATGCCGGCGATCTGATGGATAAGGCTGCGAAACTGCTGGAACTCGGCGTCGGAGAGAATCACGTTCATAAGGGCATCCCAAAAGTTGATCAGGCGGTGGCAGGCAGTAAGGATTCAAGGTTTGCCAGCACCTCGATCGGTTCCAGGGACAACACGCGACCGATATCCAGCAGCAGTACAAAGCCGCTGTCCAATTTGCCGATGCCCAACAGGAAATCGGCCCTGACCTCGGTGCCGACACTCAGCGAAGGTTCGATATCCTGCTCGGCGATTTCAAGCACCTCGCTGACTGCATCCACAATGATGCCCACCGGCTTGCGCACGCTACCGACCTGTACCTCCAGGATCACAAAGCAGGTTCTTGACGTCTGCAGCGTTCTTTCGCCACGAAAGCGCACACCCAGGTCCAGTATCGGCACCGCAGCGCCTCGCAGATTGATCACCCCGCGCAGGCTGGCGGGCAGCAACGGTACGTGGGTGATCGGCCCATATTCGATGATCTCGCGCACGTTGAGCGTGCCGACCGCGAACATCTCACCCCCCAACTCGAAGGTGAGGTATTGGCTCGGGCCCGAGATCGCAGCACTGCCAGGACTTTGGATGGTTAACGCCATGATTCACCTCGGATCAATTGCTTTGCGCCCGCACCTGGGGGCACGGTCGTACACCTCAAGCGCGCATCAAGCCGGCGATCTCATCGACGCACAGCACCTGCTCGATCTGCAGTAGCGTGACAAACGCTCCCCGCACCTTGGTCATCCCCCTGATGAAGTCAGTACGAATAGGGTTGCCGAAGGCCGGCGCGGGCTTGATGTCGATATCGAGGATCTCGATCACCTCGCTGACCGAGTCCACCACCACCCCCAGCACCTGGGACTCACCCTCCTTGGCCGCTTCGAGAATGACGATACACGTGCGGCTGCCAAGGTCCGTCACGCCCTTGCCGAACCGGGCCTTGAGGTCCACCACCGGCACCACCGAGCCACGCAGATTGATCACCCCGCGCAGGAACTCCGGCATCATCGGCACGCTGGTCACCTGGCTGTATTCGATGATTTCTCGAACGCTCAAGGTGTTGACCGCGTACATCTCCTGATCAGCCGAGAAGGTCAGGTACTGCAAGGGCTCGCCGACTTGCAGCGCTGGGGCTGAAGTGCCAGGCACAACGGCTGAGGCACTCATGGTTCAACTCCCGAAGCGGACGAAACCGCTCTCCACCGCACGGCTGTCATGATCCGACAGCGACGCCGCACGCCCCAGACCCGACGTGGCAACAGCCCGCCCGACGCGCTTGCCCTGTACGGTGAAAAAGCCCATCAGTTCCTGCAACTGCTCGGCCTGGCCACTCATTTCCTCGGCAGTGGCGGCCAACTCTTCGGAGGCCGACGCGTTTTGCTGAGTCAGTTGGCTCATTTGCGACATTGCGCTGTTGATTTGCTCGGAGCCGATCGATTGTTCTTCCGAGGCGGCCGCAATTTCCTGCACCAGGTCAGAGGTCTTGGCAATCGAAGGCACGATTTCATCCAGCAAGTTGCCCGCCCGTTCGGCCAGGGCCACGCTGTTCTTGGCCACTTCGCTGATTTCCTGCGCTGCGATCTGGCTGCGCTCGGCCAGTTTGCGCACCTCGGCTGCTACCACCGCGAAGCCTTTACCGTGTTCGCCGGCCCGCGCCGCTTCAATGGCCGCGTTGAGCGCCAACAGGTTGGTCTGGTAGGCGATGGAATCGACAATGCCGATTTTTTCAGCGATGGTCTTCATCGCCGCCACTGTGTCCTTCACGGCGCGACCGCCTTCGGACGCCTCTTTGTTAGCCTTGCCCGCCATGCCATCGGTCACCTTGGCGTTTTCGGTGTTCTGGGCGATGGACGCTGACATTTGCTCCATCGACGCCGAAGTCTGTTCCACCGACGCCGCCTGTTCGGACGCCGATTGCGCCATGCTCTGGGCAGTGGCGGAGATTTCCTCGGAGGCACTGGACAGCGAATCGGCCGACCCGCGCACTTCGCCGATGATTTCCGAGAGTTTTTCCACGGTGCCGTTGACCGAGTTTTTCAGCTCCAGGAACTTGCCTTGATAATCGCCGACGATGGTCCGGGTCAGATCGCCACTGGAGATCGACGCCAGGACGTCCATGGCCTCAGTGATCGGCACGATGATCGCATCCAGCGAGCCGTTGATTCCCAGGATGATGCGGCGGAAATCGCCCTGATGGCGAGAGGCATCCGGCCGGGTATCGAGTTTGCCGATCATCGCGCTGTCGCTGATCTGGCGCGTGTCGTCGACCAGGGCCAGGATGTTGGCGCGCAACTGCTCAATGTTCTCGTTGATAAAGGCTTTCTTGCCCGGGAATTGCTCCAGGGGCGCGGCCAGATCGCCTTCGCCGAACGCGCGAATGCAGGCCATGGCCTTTTTCTTCACACTGATATGGCCGCTGACCATGCCATTGATGCCCTGCCCGATTTCACGGTACGAACCGCTAAAGCGCTCAACATCGATCATGACATCAATGTCACCTTTCTCGTGCTCGCTGGACATGTGCTGCATTTCATTGATCAGCGCGAGGATATTGCTACGCAGCAGCTCGATATTTTCATTGATGAAGGCTTTTTTGCCGGGGAACTGTTCCAGCTGCGCCGATAGATCACCTTCACCAAAGGCACGGATACAGGCCATGGCTTTCTTCTTCACCGCGATATGACCGTTGACCATGTCGTTGATGCCCTGGGCCATCGATCGGTAGCTTGCGTGAAAGCGGTTTACATCGATCTGTGCGTCGATCTCACCCTTGTCGTGCGCGCTGGACATCGTGTTTATCTGCGCGACCAGCGCCTGCAGGTTCTCGCCCAACTGTTGCATGCAAGCCATCAAGCTCGTGGTATCACCGGCCTTGAGGGTGGCTTTTGCCTCCAGCTCGCCAGCTGACAAGCGCGCAGCAAAGGCGCGGACGCTGGCGGGTTCACCGCCCAGCTGGCGCATGAGATTGCGTGCCAGCAGTAAGCCCATCAGTCCAGTGACCAGCAGTGTGAGCGCGCCGATCAGCAGGATGATGTAGCGGGCATTCTGCTCAGTGCTGGTGGCCAGCAGTTGAGCCTTGCGCCCCAGTTCCAGGTTGTATTGGCGCACATCGGCGATTGCTGCCTGGGTCGCCGTTTGCAGAGGCTGGCTCACTTCGAGCAACGCGCGAGCGCCGGCGATATCGCCTGTTTCAACCAGTTTGTCGAATCGCCCCTGCAAGGCTGCAAACTCGTCAAACCGGGTGCGCAACTGGCTCAACAACGCCGCATCATGCGCGTCGATAGCCAGTTGGGTGCGGTAACGCTCCAAGGCGTTGTCGATATTGCCCAAATGCTGCGCTATCAGTGCGGCGTACGGCGCAACCGTGCTCTTGCCCGATTCATTCAGGTGCTCCCATTGCAGGGCGTGCAGGCTGGCGAAAGCCTCGGCGGCGCGATCGATCTCAAGCAGGCTGGGTACCGTGTTGACACTGGCAAAACTGGCGCTGGAATTGACTTCACTGGTCAGATAGAAACTGGTGCCACCCAACACGACGACGCCCAGCATTGCCGTGAAAATCAACAGCGTAATATTTTTGATAACGGTCATGGCGAGGAACTCCTGATGACGCTTATTGGATCGATAAAGGACGTGGGGTCGAACGGTTGGTGGCTTCCTTGGCAACGAGTCCTAACAGATTGGGAATATCCAGGATCAGGGCCACGGCCCCGCTTCCGAGGATGGTGAAACCACCCAATCCATGGGCCTCTCCGAAGACTTTGCCCAAGGGCTTGATCACGGTTTGAAACTCCCCCTGCAAGCGATCGACCACCAGGCCGGCACGCAAGCCGGCGTAGTGCACGACAACGACGTTTTCGCGGATGCCGCCCGGCTCTTGCACGGCAAACATGTCACGCAGCCGCAAGATCGGCAGCACATCGCCGCGCAGGTCCAGGAAGCCGGATTCAGCCCCCTGCCCAGGCTCCAACTCGATGCACTCCTCCACCATGTTCAGCGGGATGACGTAAGAGGCCTTGCCCACACCGATCAGAAAGCCATCGATGATCGCCAGGGTAAGCGGCAAACGAATGCGTACCGTGGTGCCCTGCCCCTCTTCACTCTCAAGGCTCACGCTGCCGCGTAATGCAGTGATATTGCGCTTGACCACGTCCATGCCCACGCCGCGGCCGGACAGGTTGCTGACCTGGTCGGCGGTGGAGAAGCCTGGCTCGAAGATCAGGTTCAGGATGTCTTTGTCGGCCGGTACCTGGCCCTCCCCGACCAGGCCGCGCTCGCGGGCCTTGGCGAGGATCTTGTGCTTGGCCAGGCCACCGCCGTCGTCCGACACCTCGATCACGATGCTGCCGGATTCATGGTAGGCATTCAGGCGTACGGTGCCCTGGGCCGGTTTACCCCGCTGCAGGCGAGTCGACACCGCCTCAATGCCATGGTCCATGGCATTGCGCACCAAGTGCGTCAACGGGTCGCCAATGCGCTCGACGACCGTTTTGTCCAGTTCGGTTTCGCCACCGCCGATGCGCAGCACGATGTCCTTGCCCAACTCTTTGGACACATCCCGGACCACGCGCTGGAAGCGGGTGAAGGTCGCGCCGATCTGCACCATGCGCAAGGTCAGTGCCGAGTCACGCACCTCCTCCACCAACCGCGATAACAGGCTGGTCGCCTCGATCATCTCGCCAATCCCACTGCGCACCGCCACCAGGTTGGCGCCGGCACCGGCGATGATCAGCTCACCGACCAGATTGATCAGTTGGTCCAATTTGGCGGCATCGACTCGAATCAGGTTGCCTTCGTTATTGACCGCGCCTTTACCGGCCTTGGCCGGCGTGGCCTGTGAATCCTGCGCGACTTCAGGCGCGACGGCGGGCGTTGGCGCCTCATCTTGAATAACGAGTGCGGCCTGAGCCTCAGTCAAGCTGCCGCAACGTACCAACAGCTCCAGCAACACCGTATTGTCTTCCGGCAGCGCGTCGATGTGCGCGCGATACGCCTGGATATCGGCCTGGGGCGCCAGGATCAGCACCAGGGCGTCATCGCGGACAAAATCGAAGGCGCCGTCGATGACTTCCCGCGAGGCGTCGCTGACCAGCGCCAGTTCAAAGCCCAGGTAGTTGGTTTCCGGGTCCATCGACAGCAGAGGCGGCAATGCGTCGAACAGCGTGACGGTATGCGCCAAGTGCCCCAGGGTGCTCAGGTAACGCAGGAACGCCAGGGGGTCCATGCCATTGCGAAACATATCCGCACCAAAGCGCACGGACAGATGCCAGTGACCAGGCCCTTCGGCAGCCATCGGCGACTGGTCTTGAGCAACCGATGCAGGCGGCGCGACAGGCGCTTGCAGATACATCGACAGGCGCTCAGCCAAGCGCTGGCCCTGAACCCGCAACGGTTCACCCAGGCGCTCAAGGTCGCCATCCTCGGCCAGCAGGTCGATCAGTTGGCCGATATGGTCGCGGGCGTCGAGAAACAACGCGCTCAAGGCTTCGTCCACCCTCACTTCCAGGCTGCGTACGCGATCCAGGACGCTCTCGGCGACGTGGGTGAACTCAACGATTGGCATCAGGCCGAACAGGCCGGCCGACCCCTTGATGGTGTGGGCCACGCGGAACAGGCCGTTGATGGTGTCCAGGTCGTGCGGCGACTGCTCGATCTGCAGCAGCGCATCTTCCATTTGCAACAGAAGCTCGCGACTCTCGGCAATGAACGTTTGCAGCACGTCATCCATGTTCATGGGCTGGGCCATTGGGTCATGCTCCAACCGATACAGTGAAAGAGGGATTGGCAAAGTAGTCGTCAAGGCCACTGAGCCGCAGGGCTTCGAGTACCGTCGCACTGGGGTTGCTCAGCACCAGCTGCGTGCCTTCCTTGAAGGATTCGCGCTTGATCAGAATCAACAGTTGCAAACCGGCGCTGTCCAGTTCATCGACATTGGACAGGTCCAACTCGACCTCATGGGCCAGGGGAAACAACGACAACAACACGTCTTTTTGCTCGCTGGCCGTGTAGATCGTCAGGGGGCCTTCCATGACCTGGATTCGACGCAGCATCGGCACGGTGCTTTTCATGCAAACCTCCTGGCCAGCGCTCGCTGGTCATCGCTATGGCAGGATCAACTTGGAGACGGCGGTGAGCATTTGCGCAGGCTGGAAAGGCTTGACCATCCACGCCTTGGCACCACTGGCCTGGCCTTGCTGTTTCATCGCATCACTGGCCTCGGTGGTCAGCATGATGACCGGGGTGAACTTGTAGGCCGGCAACAGCTTGGCGGCCTTGACGAAGCTCAAGCCGTCCATGTTGGGCATGTTCACGTCACTGACAATCAAGTGGATTTTGCGACCGTCCAGCTTGCTCAACGCATCACGTCCATCACAGCCTTCGATCACGTCGTAACCCGCCCCCTTGAGGGTGATGCTCACCACCTGCCGGATGGAGGCCGAATCGTCGACGATCAGAATGGTTTTGCTCATCGGAAAAACTCCTCTAGAAAAAGGTGATTTCGCTGGCTTGCGCCTTGGCGTGCGCTTTGCCGCCGTGAATGGCGTGCTGCTCGGGCATGGTGTAGCCCGTTGCAAGTGTCTGCAGCCACTGGTCACCGCGCATCGGCATCAGGACGCCACCGCTGAGGCTCGCTTCCTGGCGCTCGCCTAACTGTTGCTGCAACTTGCCCAGGTCGCCGGTAATCAGCGTCAACATCTGGCTGACGCGATCCTGGAACTGCAGGGCGACCAGCACCTGGGCAATTTCGCCGGCGACATTGGCGTTCTGTTGCTGCAGGTCATGGCTGTTGCCCACGATGCTCTGGGCGGTACCGCGAAAATGATCGATGACCTGCGACACCACACGCTCCGAATCCGCGAGGGTCAGGGTGTCTTGTTCGGCGTGGTGACGGGACATTTGCACCGTACGGGCAATGGCCGCGTTGACGGTGTTGACGGTTTCACTGATCTTGCGCCCGGTCTCGCCGGACATGCTCGAGAGTTTGCGCACTTCATCGGCCACTACCGCGAAACCTCGCCCGGCCTCGCCGGCACGCGCCGCTTCGATGGCAGCGTTGAGCGCCAGCAGGTTGGTTTGACTGGCAATGTCTCCGACAAACTTGGCCATCTGCTGGAGTTGCTCAGTGAACCCGGACAGTTGCAGGACTTCCTTGAGTTCGTTCTCTTTATTGGACAGCGCGGCACGCAGCGCTACCACGATGGAGTTGAGGTCACGCTGGCCAACCTCCAATAAGTCGACCAGTTGCAGCGAGGCGTCTTGCGCCCCCTGGCTGGACACGCTGTGGCTGATGTCTGATGACAGCGTACTGAAGCGTTCGCTGAGCTTGAGGATCGAGGTTTCGCTGATCTCACGCGCCGCTTCGATCTGCCTGGACCAGATGGGCAATACATGGACGCAGACGTCTGCCAGGCCGTTATCGACAGCCACCACCGTCGCCGCAGTTGCTGGATCGTCAAGCTGCTGGCACAGGTGTTTGCAGTGTGCCTGGTGACGCCAGTGCACCAGGCAACTCAGGCCTGTGCACAGCACCAACAGTGCAACTCCTGCTATCAGGGCCCAGGCGCTGAAACCACCGCTGTAGGCAAGCGCACTGCCGCCGAGCAGGCCGGCAATCATCATCGGAACCAGGGTCAAGGCAGCTGAAGGGGTTGGGGCCTGTTCACTCACGGTGTGTCTCCCAGTCAAAGCCTTTCATCGCCGGTGAATCGGCTGTTCGAAGGCCTGGGAGCAATAATGGCCCAATGATGGCAACGCAACCATCAGAGCATCCCTATTCTGGGGTAGGGATAACGGCAAACCGGTTAGGAAAATCCCTACATGAGCGCGCGGATCACGAGATGCCCAAGGTCATGGCAAAGCGCACAATGTCTGCCGTCGAGCTGAACCCCATCTTTTCCATCAAGCGCGTCTTGTGGGTACTGACGGTCTTGTTGCTGATGACCAACTGTTCGGCAATCTGGTTGACACTCAGGCCGTGCGCCAGCAAGCGCAGGATCTGGAACTCGCGATCAGACAAGCTTTCGACGTAGGTCTGCTGTTTCAAACCGCTGCTTTGCAGCGCAATCTGCTCAGCCAGGCCCGGGTCCAGGTAACGTTGGCCACTGACCACCCGCCGCATGGCAGCCAGCAAAGTCTCGGGGTCGCGGTCCTTGGTGACGTACCCGAGCGCTCCAGCACGTAATGCGCGTTGGGCAATGTGGATTTCGTTATGCATGCTCAACACCAGAATCGGCAGGCTCGGGTACTGGGCGTGCAAACGGGCGATCAGGATCTCGCCGCTGATACCCGGCATGTTCATGTCCAGCAGCAGCAGGTCGATCTCGACCTGGCGCAACAGCTCGATCAGCTGCGTTCCACTCTCGGCTTCGGCCACCACTTGCACATCGGCCACCAGGCTAAAGAGCTGCTTGAGCCCTTCGCGCATGATGGTGTGGTCATCGGCGATCAGCATGCGAATCATCAATACGTATCCTTGTGCATCGGAATAAATGCCTGGACCGTAGTGCCCTGCCCGGGATGACTGAAAATAATGACTTTGCCGCCCAACATCAGGCCACGCTCACGCATGCCCGCCAGGCCCAGGGTCTGGCGCGTGAGCGCCTCCGGCTCGAAACCCTTGCCGTTGTCCTGCACCTCCAGCAGCCAATGGGTTTCCTGCGGGGTCAGGGTGACGCTGACCTGTGTCGCTTCGGCGTATCGCGCAACATTGGTCAGCGATTCCTGAACGATGCGAAACGCGGCGGTAATGTGTGTATCAGGCAGGACCAGGGGAATCGAAGGCAAGTGCAGCACACACGGAACCAGGGTCAGGGTGGAGAACTCGGTGGTCAGCCATTCCAGTCCCGAGACCAGCCCCAGGTTCAAGGCGGACGGTCGCAGGCTGGTGGAAACATTGCGCACCACCTGAATCGTCTTGTCGGTCAGCGCCAGCAAGCGTTCCACCTGAGGCGCGAGCTCCGGCGTGGTGGCGCCGAACTGAAACCGCAGTAACGAAATCCCCATGCGCAGTGCGGTGAGGTGCTGGCCCAATTCGTCGTGGACCTCCCTGGCAATCAGTTTGCGTTCCTCTTCCCGTGCCGTTTCCCGGCGGGTCGACAAATCGCGCAACTGCGCGTTGGAATTGGCCAGGCGCCGCTCCGCCGCACGCAGCTTGGAAATATCGCGCCCTACCGCCAGTACGCTGACCACTCGCTCACCATCCACCTCCGGAACAAAGTGGATCAGTACTACTTTGGGGGCCGCCTTCAAGACTGAGAGTCGAAACTCTTGCTCGGTTGCCTTGTTTTCACGAATCACCTGGGCCACCAATTCACGGAACAGCTGGGACTGGTGATTCAGGGGGGCCAACGCATCCATCGGCATGCCGATCAGCTTCGGCCAGGCGTCGCCGACCCAGGTCTTTAACCGCGCATTGACGTAGAGCACGTCACCTTGGGCACTCAACCGGGCGACGGCGTCCGGACTGTTTTCTACCAGTGTGTTGATGTCGTGCTGGCGCTCCAGCTCTTTGTGTCGGGCGCGGGTCAGCAAGGTGGTATCGCGACCGATCACCAGTATGCGCGAGCCCGTACGCCCAGAGTCAGCCACCGGTACCAGGGTAAAATGCAGGTTACGAATTTCGTTGAGCAGCAGCATGCTCTCATCTGACTCAACCGTGCGACCGGCTGCCCTGCACTGCTCGCAAAGCCCCTGGAGTTTCTGCGCACCCAACCGGCCGAATATCGACACCAGCGTCGCGCCGATCAGCGCCTCATGGGCTTTGCCCAGCGCGCGTGACAACGCCGGGTTGGCTTCGACACAAGACACATCGCCGGCCGATGTCACCTGCAACAGCAGCAGCATGTCCAGGTTATGGTCGAAAATATCCCGGTAACGGCGCTCACGCTCGCGCAGTAACGACTCCGATTGCCAACGTTCAATTGCGATCGCGGCGATGTGACAGGTTTGCCGTACAGGCTGGATATCGCTCTCGTGCGTCACCGAACCGGGCGACCGGGACAATTCGAAAGCCCCCAGGATCTGGCCTTGTTTGTCCATGATCGGTTCGGACCAGCAGGCCCGCGAGTTGCCTGCAATTGCCGAAGCAGGTCCCTGGTACTTCGCCAGGCCAGTGCCGTGCGGCTCTACCAGCTGTACACGGCAAGACCGATGGGGCAAGGCCAATTGCAGATACCCCACGAGCAGTGCCAGCGTTTCCTCCAGGGAGGCACCCGTCGCCATTTTTTCGAAGATGCCCAAACGCGCATCTTCCAGCAGCTGTTGCCTGCGCAGTTCGGTAATGTCGTGGGCCAACGAGAGCACACCGACCACTTCGCCGGTGTTGCTGCGTTCGGCCATCAGGCTGACCGCACAACTCACGTAACCAAGACCGTTGGCGATGCTCCAGCTGTCGACGAATTGCGCGGTCTCGCCCGTTGCTACCACACGGCGCAACTGATTGAGGTAGTCACTGGCTTCCTCATCCGGGCTGACGCCTATCGCCGCGTCACACGTCTTGCCAGTCAAACGCAGATAGGCCGGGTTGACGTAGGTGCGTAACAGGTTGCGGTCGTAACGGACAATGATATTGGGGGAGTTTTCCGCCAGGGTGAGAAACTTGAGCTCGCTGCCCATCAATGTTTCGCGCAGCTGCCAATTCTCGGTGATGTCTTCCAGTTGAGACACGAAACAGGTCGGTTGCCCCTGGTCGTCACGGACCAAGCCCACGGTCAAGCGCACCCACACCACGTGCCCGTCGCGGTGAATATAGCGCTTGTGCATTGTCGCTCCCGCCCTTGCACCGCACTTCAACTCTTCGATCAGCTGTTTGCCGACCTGCATGTCGTCGGGGTGGGTCAGCGCCATGAATGTGGTGCGTTGCAACTGCGCTTCGCTGTAGCCAAGCATCGTGCAGATGACACCATTGGCACGCAGCCAACGGCCCTCCAGTGACACCAGCGCCAAGCCGGTGCCGGAGGCGTCGAAAATCGACCTGAGCGGGATCTGCGCATAACTTTCGACCGCGGGTGGCGGCGCCGATGAAGCCTGGCGCGCAATCACTTCAACGATAAAATAAGCGTCGCGCCACAGCGTCAGGCAGACATCGAGCATGCCCTGCCCCGCGCCCTCCGCCGCAAAAAATGCGCGATTATTTGTCCCCGCTTTCTCCAGGGCGAGGTAAAAAAGCCAATGGTCCTCGGCACGCAAGAGTGAGACAAACTCGCAGCCGACAGCAGAAGAAACGCCGTCTTCAACCAGCAGGCTTGAGAACGCAGGGTTGCCCGTTACCACCCGTGCCGCTCGATCCAGCGCCGCAACCGCACCTGAAAGGCAGCCGAGCACACTCTCGAGGGTGCGCGCCTCTTCCTCGTCAGCCATAACCTGTGCGTGGCGATTCATGTTCCCTATACCTCGGATGTGCAAAACACTTGGCAATAGCGGGATGGGTTTCAAGACAGTTAAACGTCTTGAAAACCTTAAACAGCGCAAAGAATCGAAAGGCGTATCGCCCCACACACGTACTCTTGAGTACGTCAGGCCGTGCAGTCAACAGCCCTAATTACACCCTGCACGCGCCCACCTTATTGACCCAGATCAATAGGTTCACTTATGCAAAATCGCCCGATGAATATCTTCCAGCGCCATGACCCGCTGGGCAGCGTTGAGCTTGATCGCTTCCTTGGGCATGCCGAACACCACGCAACTGGCCTCGTCCTGGGCCACCGTGGCGGCACCGGCCTCGAGCATCTCCTTGAGCCCGCGCGCGCCGTCGTCGCCCATGCCGGTCATGATGATGCCCGTGGCGTTCTTGCCGGCGAACTTGGCCACCGAACGAAACAGCACGTCCACTGACGGCCGATGCCGGTTGACCAGCGGGCCGTCGATAACCTGGGCGTGGTAGTAGGCACCGCTGCGGGTGACCATCAGGTGCTTGCCGCCAGGGGCGATCAGGGCCAGGCCAGGCAGGATGCGGTCATTGTTGCGTGCTTCGCGCACCTCGATCTCGCAGACGCTGTTCAGACGCTCGGCAAACGAGGCGGTGAATTTTTCCGGCATGTGCTGCACGATCACCATGCCCGGGCACACCCGCGGCAGCGCCGTCAACACCGCCTCCAACGCTTGGGTGCCGCCGGTGGAGGTGCCGATGGCGACGATACGTTCGGTGGTCTGCGCCATGGCATGGCCGTTGGCGGCGGGCAGGATCGCATCCGCACTGAGCTTGCTGGCCGGGGCCAATGGCGACGGGCTGACGCTGCGCTTGCCCAGGTTCCTGACGTTGGAGTTCGCCGCGGCACGGATCGCTGTCACCAATTCAGCCGCCGATTCGATCAGGAAGTTCTTCAAGCCGGTGGTCGGCTTGGTGATGATTTCCACGGCGCCCGCTGCCAGCGCTTGCAGGGAGGTTTCCGCGCCTTTCTGGGTCAGCGACGAGCAGATCACCACCGGTGTCGGCCGTTCGCTCATGATTTTCTTGAGAAAGGTGATGCCGTCCATGCGCGGCATCTCCACATCCAACACGATCACATCCGGCCATTCCCGGGTGAGTTTGTCCATGGCGAAAATCGGGTCGGAGGCGGCACCCATGACGTGGATATCCGGCGTGTCGGCGAGAATCGCCAGCAGTACCTGGCGCACCACGGCCGAGTCATCGACCAGCAGCACACTGATTTTTTTGGTAGGCATCTTGTTGAAGTGTTCCCATTGGTTGGTGCCGGACCCAGACGTTGCCGTTCCACAGGTCGAACATGACCGTGCGGTAACCGGTACTGCCCATGTCCTGGGCCGTCAGGTGCAGGTGATAGCGCTCGGCGAGGGCCAGCGCTGCGCGAATATTCAGGCTGGCCACGTCCTGGGTCGGCAAGCGGCGCGGCTGATCGGGAAACATCTCGCCGCCGCCGAACAACTTGACCTGGTAATCCCGTGCATGGGTGCCATTGACCTGGGCGTGGCGCAGCAACAATTCCATGGCTTCGTCGCCATAGCGGCCGTCGAGAGGCTGATGATCGCGCAGGCGTGCCGGCAGCATGAAGTGACACATGCCGCCGATCCGCCGTTGCGGGTGCCAAAAGGTGATCGCCACGCAGGAACCGAGCAAGGTGCGCAGGCGCGTCGGCCGCGTCGCAAAGCTGACCTGGCCAGGCGCTAACACCACTTCGTTCGCATCGACTGGTTTTTTCATGGCTTGCGGTAAATCGACGGCGCCACCAGCTTCAAGGTGTCGTTTACACCGTTGAGGCTTTCCGAGTGGCTGATGATGAAATAACCGCCGGGCTTGAGCAGCGGCAGCAGACGCGCGACCACCTGGCTCTTGGTCTGCTGGTCGAAATAGATCATCACGTTGCGCAGGAAGATCACCTCGAACTCGCCCAGGGCCGGCAGCGCTTCATTAAGGTTGACCTGGACAAAATTGACCCGGCTACGCAAGGCCTTGTCGATCAGGAAGGTGCCCTCCTGGCGGCCAATACCCTTGAGGCAGTACTTGCTCAGCAACGGCTGGGGCAGCGTCCCGGCGCGCTCCATGGCGTAATGGCCGTTGCGCGCCTTGGCCAGCACCTGGGTGCTGATGTCCGAGCCGATCACTTCCCAGGGGGTGGTGCCCAGGCTCTCGGCCAGGGTCATCGCCAGGCTGTAGGGTTCTTCGCCCGATGAACTGGCCGCGCTCCACACGCGAAAGACCTTGCCCGGCGCCGCCTTGGGCAGCACCTGCTGGCGCAGGAAGTCGAAGTGCTTGGGTTCGCGGAAAAAATAGGTTTCGTTGGTGGTGAGCAAATCCAGCGCAACCTGCAGTTCGCCCTTGCGCTGGTCATTCATGATCAGCTTGAAGTATTCACCATAGCTGTGCAGCTCATAGTGCTTGAGGCGCTTGAACAGGCGCCCGGCCACCAGGGCCTTCTTGGCCGGTGACAGGTTGATGCCGGCCGCACGGTACAGCCAGCTCTGGAACTGGCCGAATTCACGATCGTCGATGGAAGCGGTATCTGGCATGGTCGGCACTCAACGCGGATCGAGGTCGAGGGGTGCTTGGCCGCCCTCGGCAAGGCTGGACATCTCATCGATGGACAGCACCTTGTCCACCTCCAGCACGATCACGAACTTGCCGTCGACCTTGGCCATGCCACCGATGAAGTCGGCGCGAATCCGCGCCCCGAAGCTGGGCGGTGGCTCGATCTGCGCGGCCGGGATCTCCTGCACCGCCGACACGGTGTCGACCAGCAAGCCGATATCCTGTGGCCTGCCCTCTTCGCTACTCGCCTCGATGATGATCACGCAGGAGCGCCGGGTGATCGCCGAATTGGCCCGCCCAAAGCGCGCCGACAAGTCCACCACCGGCACCACCGCGCCGCGCAGGTTGATCACCCCACGCACGAACGCCGGCATCATCGGCACCACAGTCAGGCTGCCGTATTCAATAATCTCCTTGATCCCCAGAATGGCGATAGCGAACATTTCGCCGCCAAGCATGAAGGTCAGGTATTGCGCATCCTCATCCACCGCAAACGCGGTATGCCGAGTCGTCATCACTGCGCCCATGTCACTCTCCTTGTAGGCCCGCATCGATCGTGGGATCAGAAGCGGGTGAATTCCGATTCATCCGGGGCGCTGGCCAGGCTGTAGGCGAAGGCCTTGCGCGGTGCCTGTGGTTTCGGCCGCGGAGGCTGACGGTTGGGCTTGCTGCCGGGGCTGTCGACGCTGTTGTCTTGAACCGCGGCCCTGGGGGTTGAATCCAGCACGAAGAAGCTCATGGCCTGTTGCAGTTGCTCGGCCTGGCTGCTCATCTCTTCGGCCGTGGCCGCCAGCTCCTCGCTGCTCGAAGCATTTTGTTGGGTCACCTGGTTGAGCTGGGTCATGGCCGTGTTGATCTGCCCGACACCCGCGGCCTGTTCTTCGGAGGCGGCGCTGATTTCCTGCACAAGGTCGGAGGTCTTGTTGATGGAGGGCACCATTTCGTCGAGCAGCTTGCCGGCCTTCTCAGCCATGTCCACGCTGCTGGAGGACAGCTCGCCGATTTCCTGGGCGGCGACCTGGCTGCGTTCGGCCAGCTTGCGCACTTCGGCGGCCACCACGGCAAAGCCCTTGCCATGCTCGCCAGCCCGAGCGGCCTCGATGGCGGCATTGAGGGCAAGCAGGTTGGTCTGGTAGGCAATGTCATCGATGATGCTGATGCGCTGGGCGATTTTCTTCATCGCCACCACGGTCTGCTGTACTGACTCACCGCCTTCGGTGGCCTCCTTGGCAGCCTTGCTGGCCATGCCATCGGTGACCTTGGCGTTTTCGGTGTTCTGGTTGATGCTGGCGCTCATCTGCTCCACCGAGGCGCTGGTTTCCTCGACGCTGGCGGCCTGTTCACTGGTGGCCTGGCTCATCGATTGCGCGGTGGCACTGACCTGCTCGGAGGCGCTGGCGAGGTTATCGGCGGCGTTGCGCACTTCGCCGATGATATGCGCCAGCTTGCCGACCATATTGCGCATGGCGTTGAGCACCATGCCGGTTTCATCTTTGGCACCCGGCTCGATGTGGGCATTGAGGTTGCCTTCGGCCAATTGCTCGGCGGCGGTTGCGGCTTGGCGCAGTGGGCGGGAAATGATGCGGGCGATGAATACCGCCAGGCCCAGGCCGATCAGCAAGGCCGCGACCAGTACCGCGATGATCGACAGGCGTGCGTTTTCATACAGCGCCGAGCCCTTATCACCCGCGACCGTTGCACCGACATCATTGAGCTCGATCATTTTCTGCAGGCGGCTGGTCACCTCATCGAAATGCCCCTTGGACTCCCCTCTGAGCAAACCGCGCGCCTGGACTTCCTGGTTCTGCCGGGAAAACTCGAGCAATTGCTTGCTGCTCGCCAGGTACGCGTCCCACGCGCTTTTTACGCTGGCCAGCAGTTGGCGATCTTCATCGTTCGACAGCAACTGCTCATAGGTGCCCATGCGGGTTTCGAACTGTTGGCGCGCGTCGGCGGCTTCACGTTCGGCCTGGGCCTTTTCCTCGGCGATCTCGGTCGCGAGGTGGCGGTTTTCCTTCAAGCGATAGTTGGCGGCAAAAAAACGCATGCCTGCCGCTGCGCGCATGGAAGGCATCCAGTTGCCCTTGATGTCCTGGGCTGCCTGGTTGACGGCGCCGAGCTGGTGGATGGCGAAGCCACCCATGGCCGCAGTGAGCGCCAGGACCACCAGGAATGAGCTGATCAACTTGGTGGAAATCTTGAGATCGTAGAACCATTTCATCGGGGAACCTCCATGGAATTGCAAAGACATCAGCGAGCGACGACCGGCGGCGATTGAGGCGCCTGGGGCGTGCGGGCTTCCAGTTGTACGATTTGGTTGAGCAGTGCCGGTACATCGAGGATCAGGGCCACCGCGCCGCTGCCCAATATGGTCGAGCCGCTGATGCCGCGCAGTGCGCCGAACAGCTTGCCCAGCGGTTTGATCACGGTCTGGAACTCGCCGAGCAGGTCATCCACCACCAGCCCGGCCTTGTGTTCGGCATAGCGCACCACCACCACGTTCTGGCGCCGTGAAGCGGGCCCTTCGTGGCTGAAGTGTTCGCGCAGGTCCACCAGCGGCAACACCTCGCCACGCAGGTCCAGATAGCCGTTGTCGCGGCTGGACTGGCGCTGGCGCTCATCCAGTTCAATGCATTCCTGGACCATGTCCAAGGGGATCACATAGGTGGACTGGTCAATGGCGACCAAAAACCCATTGATGATCGCCAGGGTCAGCGGCAAGCGAATGCGCACCACGGTGCCTTCGCCGGGGCGGCTGTCCAGGTCGACGGTGCCGCGCAACAAGGTGATATTGCGCTTGACCACGTCCATGCCGACGCCGCGCCCGGACAGGTTGGTCACCGCCTCGGCGGTGGAGAACCCCGCTTCGAAGATCAGGTTGTAAATCTCTTGGTCGGTCAACACCGCACCGCTGGCCACCAGCCCGCGTTCCTGGGCTTTTTGCAGGATGCGCTCGCGGTTGAGCCCGGCGCCGTCGTCGGCGATTTCAATGACGATGCTCCCGGAGTCATGGTAGGCATTGAGGCTCAGGTGGCCCTTGCCCGGCTTGCCCGCCGCCTGCCGCGCATCGGCGCTTTCGATACCGTGGTCCATGGCATTGCGCAGCAGGTGCATCAGTGGGTCGCCGATTTTCTCGACCACGGTCTTGTCCAGTTCGGTTTCCGCGCCACTGATGATCAGTTCGATGTCCTTGCCCAGTTCCTGGCTGATATCGCGCACCACTCGGCGAAAGCGGTTGAACGTGTCACCAATGGGGATCATGCGCAGGTGCAGGGCGCCATCGAGGATCTCCTCCACCAGGGCCGATACAGTCGAAGTCGCCTCTTGCAAGGGGTCGTTGTCACAGGAACGGGCCAAAAGGCTTGAGCCGGCACTGGCGATCACCAGTTCGCCGACCAGGTTGATCAGCTCGTCGAGCTTGTCGGCGTTGACCCGCACGTAATTGCCGTCACGGGGCTTCGTCTCGGTGGCTGGCGCAGAACGCTGCGGTGTCGCCGCCACGACGCCCTGCTCTGCCTGGGCGACACGGTCGCCGGCAACGACCGCAGTGCTTTCAGGCGCTTCGTCGACGGCACGGATGTGCACCTCGCAATCGTCACGCACAAAGTCGAACACTTCGTTGAGAGTGGCGTGACTGGCCGTCGAACGCAGGCCGATTTCGAACCCCAGGTAGCAGCTTTCCGGGTCCCAGCGGTCTATGGGCGGGATGCTGTCGGTCAGGGTGGTGACCTGCAGCACCTGCCCCAGGGTCTCGAGGTAGCGCAAAAATGACAGCGGGTCCATGCCATTACGGAACACGTCCACGCCGAAGCGCAGGGAGATGTGCCAGAGCACTTCGACCGCCGTGTCGTCGGCCACCTCAGCGGTTTCAACGCTGGCAGTGACGGTTCGCATCGGCTGATAGGCACTCAGCGCCTCGCGCAACGCCTCACCGCGCTCCAGAACGGCAGGCGTCGGCGTCTCACCGCGGTTGGCGACCACTTCGACCAGTTCGAGCATGTGGTCGCCGCATTTGAGCAGCAGAGCGATCAATGCGGCGTCCACCACCACATTGCCTTCGCGCAGGCGGTCAAGCACGTCTTCGACGATATGCGTGAACCCCACGATCGACGCCAGACCGAAAAGACCCGCCGAACCCTTGATGGTGTGCGCGGCGCGGAAAATCGCGCCGATGGCGTCCTGGTCGCCGGGCTCGCTTTCCAATTGCAGCAGGGATTGCTCCATGGCCTGCAACAGCTCGCGTGCCTCAACGATGAATGTCTGCTGTGCCTGATCGAGATTGATGCTCACCTGGACTGTCCTTGTCGATCAAAAAAACATGGGAAGTGGCGACTACAAGCCTGCGCTACGGCACAGTTGCAGTGCGTGCATGACCGCCTGGCTCTGGCCGGTCACACTCAAGGCTGTACCGGCAACGCCCGCCTCACGCTGGACAACTGCAAGCAACTGCAAACCGGCGCCATCCATTTCCGTGACCTGTGACAGGTCCAGCTCCAGGCGCGGCGTGACGCCCATCTGCGGCAGCAGCGCAGCCGCCAGTTCCGCCACGGTGTAGATCGTCAGCTCGCCGTCAATGCGCACGCAGGTGGTGCCGTCGAGTGTTTCAGTACTGATTGGCATGGCAGCCTCCCTGGCGCCAGAGGATCAAGGCAGGATCAGCTTGGAAACGGCTGCGAGCATTTGCGCCGGCTGGAACGGCTTGACCACCCAGGCCTTGGCGCCGGCGGCCTGGCCCTCGGCCTTCTTCGATTCCTGGGACTCGGTGGTCAGCATGATGATAGGCGTGAACTTGTAATTGGCCAGCTTCTTGACCTCCTTGACGAAGGTGATGCCGTCCATGTTGGGCATGTTCACGTCGCTGATGATCAGGTGCACTTTCTGCCCGGTGAGCTTGCTCAGGGCATCCTTGCCGTCGCTGGCCTCGATCACGTCGTAGCCGGCGCTTTTCAAGGCAATGCCGACCACTTGTCGTACGCTGCTGGAGTCGTCGACCACTAATACATTCTTCGCCATGGTGTACTCCTAAAAAAAGGTGATGTCTTGGGAATTCGGCTGTGCGGCGGCCACTCCGTGATGGAGGCGCCGTTGCTCGTCGGTGGCATAGGTGGCTTCCATGCGCGCCAGCCACTGCCGGGCGTCGACGCCCACCGCTTGGTCCGGCGCCTGGCTGGCTTGCAGGAGGTGGTCGTGCAAGGCGTGCATGTTGTCGCGCACGTGGCTGAGGATCTGGCTGACGCGGTCCTGGAATTGCAGGCTGACCAGCACTTCGGTCATCTCATCGCGGATGCCGTAGCTTTCCTGCTTGAGCAGGTCGGCGGATTCGGCCAGGCGCCCGGTGATGTTCTGGAAGCGCTCGAGCACCTTTTGAATACTGTTTTCGGACTCGGCCACCGAGTGGCTGTCCTCGTCGGCACTGCTGGACGCGGCCTGCACCAATTGCGTGATGGCGTTATTGATGATGTCGACCTTGGCCGACATCTGCTGGCCGGTTTCACTGGATTTGTTCGACAGGCTGCGCACCGCATCGGCCACCACCGCAAAGCCGCGTCCGGCCTCACCGGCACGCGCCGCCTCGATGGCGGCGTTGAGGGCCAGCAGGTTGGTTTGCGCGGCAATCGCCGCCACGTCGGCGGCCATGGCGCGCAGTTCCTTGGTATAGGCAGTGAGGCTGCGGACCTGGACCAGGGTCTGGTCACGGCTGGTCTGTGTGGCCTTGAGCGAATTGATCACCTGGCTCAGCTCGCTGTCGCTGCGCGCCAGTACCTCGAGCGCGCCGTCGGCCGACTGCCCATCCAGTTCGCCGGCAGCCTGCTGCGAGGCCTGTACCGTTTCCTGCAATCGTGCGGCGATCCCGGTGAAACGGTTGGCCAGGCTCACAATCGCTTCTTCGGTCTGGTGCCGCGAGCTTTCCACCTGCTTGGCCCAGATCGGCATGGCGCCGAGCAGCACTTCATCGAGTTGTGCGCGAGAAGCCATGCCGTGGTGCGCTGCGTCCACCGCCGACTGATCCGCCTGCGCCCGCGCGGTCGCAAGCAGCACAGCGTTGCGTTGCGAATGTGTGCTCCAGGCACAAGCACCCAAGCCCGTCAGCACCAGTACCGCGCAGGCCAGCAGATTGGCCGAGGAAGCTGATTGCACCAGCAGCCACACGACAGCAGGCACGACCGGTATAAGGGCAAACCAGCAAAAACGCGGATAACCAGGAAGGGAAATGCAGCCGGATTGACGCTGGGTCATGAGTTCGATCCTTGAACAGTGTTGCGGATATAGGGGGTATCTGCCCAGTACCTCGCAACTTTAGGATTCTGATGTGCCTTCCGTCTGTTTTATGACCATCAGGTGACGGACCCGGGTGCCTGGCCCCCCGGGGGCATGGGTATCTACACAACTTTGGCGTGGCCCTGAACCTGCTCCCGCGACGGCCTGGTGGACGACGGGTATCCAACTGATGCCGAGCGGTGCAAATGTGGGAGGGGGCTTGCTCCCGATGGCGGCCTGGCAGCCAACCACCCAAATCCCTGTCGAATTCCGGCCAGCGTGGTTTGACGGGGCGCCTGAGATCAAAAGCAGATCAAGATCAAGATCAAGAGCGGCTCGCTTCGCATCGTGGTTACTGACGGCGCTACGTCAGAGTTGTGTAGATAACCATGCCCCAGGGTGCACGGCTTTCGCCAAGACCAGGCCCCTCACCCTCCTCCCCACCCCTCGCGTACCGCGTGCCGAATCCCTTCCAGCAGCATCGCGAACGCCGGGTTGTCGTTGTTCTCGCGCCAGATCAGATGAAGCTCGCTTTGTACGCCTTCGCCCAGGTCGATATCGCGGAACACCACGTTCTTGAACACTACGCTGGTGGCGCAACGGGGCACCAGCGCCAGGCCCATGGCGGCGTTAACCAGGGCGAGGATGGTCAGGGACGAGCCGAGCCACTGCACATAATCTGGGGCGACGCGGGCAGAGCGCAGCATGCCGGTCAGCAGTTCGTTGAACGGCGGATAGGCGGCGTGGGAATACATCAGGAACGGCTGACCGTCGAGGTCCTTGACCGATACGGTTTTGGCATCAGCCAGTGGATGGGTGTTGGGGACGGCCAGCACAAAGGGCTCGCGGACCAGGCATTCGGTGGCGTAACCGGGTTCCAGCAACGGCGCGCGGGCAATGCCCAGGTCGATACGTCGAGCGCGCAAGGCCTCGTGCTGCTGGTAGGTGTTCATTTCCGATAGGTCGATTCGCACGTGGGGCTGGGTGATGCGTGTCTCGGCTATGACCTTGGGCAGGAACTCGTACACCGCGCTGCCGACGAAGCCGATATTCACCGAGCCGATGTCGCCCTGGGCAAAACGCCGGGCGGTCACTGCGGCCTGCTGGGCGCGCTCGAGCAGGTTCTGCGCCTCGATGAAAAACGCCCGGCCGGCCGCGGTAAGGGCGACGTTACGGGTGTTGCGGGTGAACAGCTCGACGCCCAAGTGATGCTCCAGCAACTGGATCTGCCGGCTGAGCGGTGGCTGGGTCATGTTCAGCCGTTCGGCGGCGCGGCGGAAATTCAGTTCAGTGGCGACGGTGGTGAAACAGCGCAGATGGCTCAGCTCGAACATTGATCTAATCCAGGTATCAATCGAATGCCAAGTTAGATTAGACGGGATCAATACCCGCGTCCATGATCGACCTACGTCACCAGCAATCCCCCAAAAAAACAATATCGGGAGTCGCTCATTGAATACCCTGCAGAGTCCACCAGACCCGAACGTGCTTGCCCGGGCTGCCGCCAAGGTCAAGCGCCACGTCCTGCCGTTATTCGTGATCATGTTCATCGTCAACTACATCGACCGGGTCAATATCGGCTTTGTGCGCAGCCATATGGAAACCGACCTGGGCATCGGCGCTGCCGCCTATGGCTTGGGCGCGGGGCTATTCTTCGTCGGTTATGCGATCTTCGAAGTGCCCTCCAATCTGCTGCTGCAACGCTACGGCGCCCGCGCCTGGCTGACGCGCATCATGTTCACCTGGGGCGCCGCCGCGATGGCCATGGCCTTCGTCCAGGGCGAAACCAGCTTCTATGTGCTGCGCTTTGTCCTCGGCGCCGCGGAAGCCGGCTTTTTTCCCGGCATCATTTACTACTTCACCCAATGGCTGCCCTCGACCGAACGCGGCAAGGCCATGGCGATTTTCCTCAGTGGCTCGGCCATCGCCTCGGTGATCTCCGGCCCGGTGTCCGGCGCGTTGCTGCACATCGATGGCTTGAACCTGCACGGCTGGCAGTGGATGTTCCTGGTCGAGGGCTTTGCGTCCATCGCCCTCTGCGGTTTTGTCTGGTTCTGGCTGCAATCCCACCCACGGGAGGCCAAGTGGCTCAGCGAAGAAGAAAAAGCCGCACTGATCGCCGCCATCGACCAGGAGCAGCGGGCCCGGGAAGCCACGCAGACGGTCAAGCCCTCGATGTTCAAGTTGCTGGCCGACAAACAGATCGCGCTGTTCTGCTTCATCTATTTTTCCATTGCCCTGACCATCTACGGCGCCACGTTCTGGCTGCCGAGCATGATCAAGAAGATGGGCAATCTGGGTGACTTCCAGGTCGGGCTGTTCAACTCGATCCCATGGATCATCTCCATCGTCGCCATGTACGGCTTCGCTGCCATGGCCAGCAGGTGGAAATTCCAGCAGGCATGGGTCGCGCTGACGCTGTTGATCGCCTCGTTCGGCATGTTCATGTCCACCTTCGGCGGGCCGGTCTTCGCCTTCGTCGCCATCTGTTTCGCCGCGATCGGCTTCAAGGCCGCCTCGGCGCTGTTCTGGCCAATTCCGCAAGGCTACCTGGATGCGCGCATCGCGGCGGCGGTGATCGCCCTGATCAACTCCATCGGCAACCTCGGCGGCTTCGTGGCCCCGACCACGTTCGGCTTGCTGGAGCAGACCACCGGGTCCATCGAGGGCGGGCTGTACGGTTTGGCCGGCGTTTCGCTGGTGGCTGCCGTGGTGATCTTTTTTGCCCGAACCGCGCCGCGTGGCGACGTTCCGAACACGCCGTGCAAAGACACTGCGCCAAAGAAGCCGCCGATGAGTCACCCAGCCCTGAAAACTGATGCAACGGGAGCAGCCTCTTGAAAATCACTCGCGTCACCGTCACCCCCATCGCCTTCCGTGATCCGCCTTTGCTCAATGCCAGCGGCATTCACGAACCCTTTGCCCTGCGCTCGATCATCGAAATCGAAAGCGACACCGGCTACATCGGCCTCGGTGAAAGCTACGGCGATGCACCGGCGCTGGCGATCCAGCAGCAGTTGCAAAGTCAGCTGATCGGCCTTGACCCGTTCAATCTCAATCAACTGCGGGCCATTGTCCAAGCCACGGTGGCGGCGAACAAATCGCCGACCCTGGCCGGCGCCGAACTGGCGCCGGGCTCCCACGCGAGCAAAGCGGTGAGCAATGCCTATTCGGCGTTCGAAGTGGCGTTCCTCGACTTGCAGGCGCACGCCCTGAACCTACCCTTGGTGGATCTGCTGGGCGGGGCGATACGCGACGAGATTCCGTTCAGCGCTTATTTGTTCTTCAAATATGCGCAACACGTGGATTCACCCTACAAGCCGGACAGCTGGGGCGAGGCGCTGAACGAAGAGCAGATCGTTGCCCAAGCGCGGCGGATGATCGACGCCTATGGCTTCAAGAGCATCAAGCTCAAGGCCGGTACCTTGCCACCGGAGCATGAAGTGGCGTGCATCAAGGCCTTGAAAAGGGCGTTTCCCGGCTATCCGCTGCGCATCGATCCAAATGGTAACTGGTCGCTGGAAACCTCGATCCGCATGGCCGAACTGCTCGGTGATGACCTGCAATATTACGAAGACCCGACACCGGGCTTGGAGGGCATGGCCCAGTTGCATAAACGCACCGGCCTGTCACTGGCGACCAACATGGTGGTGACCGATTTCGAAGAGTTGCGCCGCAGCGTGGCGCAAGACAGCGTGCAGATCGTCCTCGCCGACCACCACTACTGGGGCGGCCTGCGCGACACCCAAGTGCTGGCAAAAATGTGCGAGGTCTTTGGCCTGGGGGTGTCCATGCATTCCAATTCGCACCTGGGTATCAGCCTGATGGCCATGGCCCACGTCGCCGCCTCGGTGCCCAACCTCGATTACGCCTGCGACACCCACTACCCCTGGCAGGAGCCGGACGAAGAAGTGATCAAGGGCGGCAAGGTGCCGATTGTCGACGGCTGCGTGAAAATTACCCGGGCCCCGGGGCTGGGCCTGGAGCTGGACCACGATCAGCTCGGCAAGCTGCATGATCAATACCTGACCTGTGGCATTCGCCAGCGCGACGATGTGCGGCAGATGCAGCGTTATGACCCGACGTGGAAGGCGGTCAAGCCGAGGTTTTGATTAGAGGAGTCTGATGAGCATGTAGCAACCTTTGGTCCGGGAGCGCCGCTGCGCTTGCCCGGACTTTTTTTGTCGGTTGATTGCTGTTCGTAAGTGGCTCAGCCTTACGGAAAACGGCGATGTTGTTCGCGACAGGGTCGTGGGTTTTACTTAAGACTCCAGCGTCTGCGCAATTTTCAACCGAAGGTCTTTTTCCGCAAACGGCTTATGCAGCACCTGACAGTCCTTGAACTCTTCCGGCAGGCCGCTGTTGCCGTAGCCCGTACTGAACAAAAACGGAATATGGCGTCTACGTAGAATCTGGGCGACAGGGAAAACGCGCTCTCCAGCCAGGTTCACGTCCAGGATCGCCAAGTCGACATCCACCACACGTGCTACTTGCATCGCCTTCTCGAGTTGGGCTACGGAAGCGACTAGCGTACATTCCAGGTCTTCGAGCATTTCCTCGATCAACATGGCAATGGTGCCTTCGTCTTCAACCAAGAGCACTTTAGTGCCTGGGAACGTGGTCATGTCTGGTTCTCAGCGAGCATAAACGAGAAGCGGCAGTGAACGCCCTCACGGGCGAAGTCGAGTTCGAACGAACCGCCTAGATCACGCTCTATGCACCGCTTCATCAACCGCGAACCCAGGCCTTCGCGTTCCGGCGTGGACACAAAGGGGCCGCCTTGTTCGCGCCAATCCACGGTAAGTAGCGCGCCGCTCGGCTGAGGCCGAACGCTCCAGCTCACCGAGAGTGTCCCCGCGTCGGTAGACATCGCCCCGTATTTAAGGGCGTTGATCGCCAGCTCGTTGAGCGTCATGGTCAGGTTCAGGGCGACGCGGGTGTCGACCTCGATGGCGTCACCGGCAATCACCACGCGACCGGAATCATGGCCAAATACCGGCACCAACACTTCCTGGGCCAACACTCCCAGCGGCGTAAGGCCCCAGTGCCGCTTCGTCAGCAGGTCGTGGGCACGCGACAAGGCCAGCAGCCGGGCTTCGAACCGGGTGTAGCCGTCCTTGGCATCCTGCGCGTTGCGTGCGGTCTGGGACGCCAGGGACTGGACCGTAGCCAGGGTGTTCTTGACCCGATGATTGAGTTCGTCGATCAAGTTCTTTTGTCGGTCTTCGGCCTGCTTTCGCTCGGTAATATCCACGAGCATGTTGATCGCGCCGATCAGGTTGCCCTCGGCGTCGTGCAGCGGGGTCGGATAAGGCGTGAAAGGCACGCGGGTGCCATCCGGACGCTCGGCGACGGCCTCGACGCCGCGTATGGCGCGGTTTTCCTTGAGCGCCACGGCCATCGGGCATTGGTCGTGAGGCAGAAAAGAGCCGTCGGTGTTGAACAGTTTCCAGGTGACACACCACAGGTCGCCCAGTTGCGGCGTGCGTCCCGACAACTCGACGGCCGCACGGTTAAAGAAGGTGATACGCCCCTCGGCGTCGGTGGTGTAGACCGCCGCCGGCATGGCCTCGAGCAGATCGCGCATGTGCCGCTCGCTTTCACGCACGCGGTTTTCCATTTCTCGGGCCAGCGTGACGTCCTGGATGACCCGCACACCATAGCGGAACCGGCCATCGGGCGCCCTGACCGACGAGCTATGCACATCCAGGTAAAGCGCCTGGCCATCGAGCTTCACCGCCCGTTTGCGCAGCACGTAGTTGTCCAGTTCACCCGCTACTTGCCGGGCGTATAACGCCGCGTCCTGCTCGACACTGTCTGGGTGGGTGTAGTCCAGGAAGGTCATCGCCAGCAATTGCTCACGAGAGCGACCGAGCATGGTGCAAAGGGCATCATTGACCCGCAGCAGACGGCCGTCCTCGCCCGCCTCGGCAATGCCGATGGTCGCCGCCTCGTAGGTCGCCGCCAGCCGGTCATCGCTCTCCTGACGCCCGGTTTCAGCATCGTGCACGCGGGTCACGTCGATGGTGAAGCAACGCGTGTTGAAGAACTTGCCGTCTTCGAATCGCCCATTCGAGGTAATCGCGACGTGCCTGATGGTGCCGTCCTTGGCCCGCAGGCGCGCCGGGTAACTGTTCAGGCAATCACCGCTGCCGAGTTTATGCAGGATGTCGCCGATGACCGGTTCATCCACATGAAACTCAGTGATATGACGGCCGATGTATTCGTCGGCGCAATAGCCCAGCAGCGACAACTCGGCTTTATTGGCGCGCAGGATAATGCCCTCGCCACTGACAATATGCAGGCCCACCGCGCTGTTTTCGAAAAAGTCTTCGAGATCGGAGCTTTTGCGCCGCAATTCTTCGGCTATTGCGTGGTGCGCCGAGACGTCCTGAAAGCAATTGATCGCGCCTTGGATTTCTCCATGCCGGTCTCTGAGGGTGCGGATATTCATGAGCGCGACGAATCGCGACCCGTCCGGGCGCTCGATCATGACTTCCTGGTTACGCGCACACAGGCCTGCGTTGAGCGTCGACGCCATCGGACATTCGTCGACCGCCAATGGCGCGCCGTCTGTCGTATAAAGTCGATATGAGCCGCAATAGCGGTCCCCATGCTTACCCAGGGCAGGTGTTCGTCCCCACAAATCAACCGCGTCGCTGTTGAACCTGACGAGCCACCCGTCGCGGTCACAGAGGTAAATCGCCCCCGGAATGACATCGAGCAAGCGAGTTCCCATCGCGACCAGGCTCTCGTACTCACTGGGTTCGCGTGTGGCTCTGGGGGACGGGTCAACATTCAACATACTTCATCCTCAATGCACCTGTGTTGAAAACGCGCCTGCTATTGCCGCCTTCAGCTCTTCCCTGAGTGTATGTGCTGAGATGGCATTTCACCTTGGTTAAATTTCATTCACACGCAAGACGTTGCCCGGGTAGCTATAGGCACTGGGAGACTAAATGGGAACGAAACATGCAACTAACGCTCATTATAGTGTTGCCGCTTCGAGTTTATCAGCCGACGTAGCATGAGGAGAGACTGTGTCCACTTCCAAGCTGACCTCGCGTGTCCTCAAGACCCCGCGCCATACGACGCACTATGTAGAGATGGGACCGGCCGATGGGCCATTGATGCTGTTCCTGCACGGTTGGCCGGAGCTCAGTCTGATCTGGCGCGCACAGATAGAAGCGTTCGCTGCACAAGGCTGGCACTGCGTTGCACCCGACATGCGCGGCTATGGCAGCTCTTCTGCACCAGCCCCCACTCATGCGTACACCCTTGAAAACATCGTGGCCGACATGGCGGAACTTCATGACCATCTCGGTGGCGGGCCGGCCATCTGGGTGGGCCACGATTGGGGCAGCGTCGTAGCGGGTGAACTGGCCGCCCATGAACCCCAGCGTAGCCGCGGGGTTGTATTGATTTCGGTCCCGTACTTTCCCACTACCAACGCCCTGCCAACACTCGTCCCACTGGTTGACCGCTCGATCTATCCGGCGGACACGTATCCGGACGGTCAATGGGATTATTACCGCTACTACAACACACACTTTGAACCCGCTATTGCTGACCTTGATGCGGATAAAGCTGCATCGCTGGCGTCGATTTATCGACGAGGCGACCCGGCGAGTATCGGCAAGGTTGCAGCCAATGCCGAAGTGACCCGCAAAGGCGGACGGTTTGGCCAGGCGCACCGGGCCCCACCTACCCAACCAGACCTTGCGCTCTGGCCACAGACAGACTTCGCGCAATTGGTGCGCAGTTTCGAGGCGCATGGTTTCCGCGCTCCCTGCGCGTGGTATTTAAACGACGCTGCCAACATTGAGTATGCCCAACGGGCGCCCGATGGCGGCCTTTTGTCATTGCCCGTGCTGTTTGTGAATGGCGATTACGACCAGATGAATACCATTGAGGGTAATCGGCTGGGCGATCCAATGCGGGCGGCCTGCGCAGATCTCACCGTTACCAGCCTACCCGGCGGGCATTGGTTGCCGGTGGAGTGCAAGAGGGAACTGGTTGAAGCCATAAGCAACTGGCTACGGAGCAGGAGGCTTGGATGACGACAAGACGTCGCTCCTCCAGGGACCTTCCCACGAGGCTGCCTCTAAACACGCAAACAGTTGTGAAACGTTTTCGAAACAGTCGCGTAGCGAAACATTGGCTAGCTGCTCTTCGATAGCGGCCCACTCACCATGAGCAAAAGCATTTCTAATGCCTCGAAAGCTGTGAACGGTATGCAGGACTTGCGCATCTACCACATAAGACAGTCCTGAGGATTCAAGGTGCTCCAAGAGGAACTGGATATCGCTCACGCGAGACCCGGAAGGTTTGCGCGCAATAGCTCCATACAGATCCTTCACCACACGCTTCAAACCCCACTCCACAAAGCTGCATAGCAACACAATGGAGGTCGCCTGAGTGACTACGGTCAGATTGTCTTCCCAGCGTGGAATCTGGTCATCGAGCCAGTCCAGCGCTTCAGCGCCGGTTCCCGAATCCGCCATGTACGACTCGCGCTGATCGACGAGTGTCGAGTGGTGCTGATCGACTGTCACGAGCTGCAGGAAGCAGTAGTCATTGAGCTGCTGAAGTTTTTCGAAGAGAACCCAGAAGGTCTCAGAGAATCGCTCAGGCTGGTAAATATAAGTACCGTCTGCTATTGGCGTCCCATCGTCCTCCGTCACTAGGCTTAATGCCCAGAACAGTCCATAACGTTTAGCGATATCCAATTCATTATCCAACAGTCGTATCCCTGGTGATTCTGTGCTTTTAAAGTCTTCAGGTCAGAAAGCCACCGATTGTATTGGCTACACTGTGCGCTTCATACAGGAACAGGCGTTGTAGCCTCTATATGACTGGGTATCTGGGCCTGTGGCGAGGGAGCTTGCTCCCCTGACGGCCTTATAATTGACAGGCATCTACGTGACACACCTCAGTCAAATGTGGGAGGGGGCTTGCCCCCGATGGCGGCCTGACAGCCGACCGGGATCTTGGATCACACCCAGTACATATCCATTGCTGCGGTAGCGGCAACTTAGGGTTCCGCTTTTACAGCGATGGACGTCATCCCAGACCGGGCTTTCACCCAGATCGGCCTGGCACGGTGAATACAGATGGAGCTCTTCCTGAGCAGACATATTCAACACGCCTTGATTTGATCCCAAAGCTGGGCAACTTGTTCGGCGCTGGTGGCCTTCACTCGGGCCAGGTCGACGGGGTAGTCGACGCCTGGGTTTTCAACAAACCGCGTCGCCGTAAACTGACCATTGCTGGCGCGCAACACATAAGCGGAGTCCTGGCAATGCTGTGACGCCAGGAACACCACGCCAGGCGTGACCCATTCAGGCTTGAGGTTCTCCGGTTCGCCCGTCACGCCCCACATGCGGGTCTTGGCCACTGGGGATACCGCATTGACCAGGATGCCTGATTGCGCGCCCTCCATGCTCAGCGCATTCATGATGCCCAGTTGTGCCATCTTGCCGGCGGCATACGCCACCAGGCCCGGTTGGGCATATTGCTGGTACATCGCACGGTCGGATGACGTCAGCACGACCCGCGCGGCACTAGACTGCTTGAGGTATTTCCAGGCATGTTTGCATAGCCACACGGGGGTATAGATATTGATATCCACCGCACGGCCTATGAAGGTTGCATCGGCCTCTTCAATAGATTGGTAGCCGACCCAACCGGCGTTGTGAATCAAAATATCGAGTTGGCCATACGCCTTGATGGCCGTTGCCACCAGTTGCTCGCAACCTTGTTCGCTGGACAGGTCACCATGGTGCCCTATCACGTTGAACCCCTGGTCACTTAGGGTTTTTGCCGCCTGCATGGCGATGGAGCCATCGCCCCCTGTGCCGAGCTTATCTGCGCCGATATCACTGATCACCACATTGGCGCCCAGCGAGGCTAACGCTTGCGCGTAACTAAAACCCAACCCGCGGCCAGCGCCGGTTATAACGGCAGTCTTTCCTGTAAAGTTCATTGGCTGTTTCCTCTCGAGTGCCCCCTCACCTTAACAAGGTCTATCTACGCTGTTTAATACTAACGGCGGCGCAAGTTGATACTCGGCGCATATCAAGTTGATGTGAAATCCGTGTAATCCTTGATGAGGTACCATTGCAGCCCCAGTCCACTGATCAGTTCAAATGAAGGAACAGAAGAAATGATCGAAACCCGCCTGCTGCGCCAATTTATCGCCGTGGCTGAAGAGTTGCATTTCCACAAGGCCGCAATTCGCCTGCACATGGCCCAGCCGCCATTGAGCCAGGCGATCCAGCGCCTGGAAGACAAACTGGGGTTCAGTCTGTTCACCCGCAATAAACGCGGGGTCAAGCTGACCCCGGCCGGCGGCGCATTCCTGAGCGCGGCCTACAGCACCTTGAAAGAGTTGGAGCTGGGCATAGAACATGCCCGCCAGGTGTCCGAGGGGATTGCCGGCAAACTCACGGTGACTGCGGTGTCGATCGCCTACTACGAGTCACTGCTCAGTACCCTGCGCCAGTTCCGCGAGACCTACCCCAAAGTCCAGTTGATCATCAGGGAGATGCCCTCTTCCAGCCAGGCCAAGGCCATTCTGTCGGGAGAAGCGGATATTGCCTTCATGCGCAAGTTGCCGATCTCGGCAGAAAACGTCGAGTCACGCCTGTTACTGGATGAAGAGATCGTGATGGCGCTGCCCGCCCATCACCCCAAGGCCAAGGAAGGTCAGATCGACTTGAGGGATTTTGCCGGGGAAGACTTCGTATTCACCCCAGAAGCCCTGGGTACCGGTTATCACAGTCAGCTTATCGCCTTGTGTGAAGCCGCTGGTTTTTACCCCAAGGTCGTGCAGGAGGCCGCACAGATCCATACCCTGATCGGCCTGGTGGCCTGTGGTTTCGGCGTCGCCCTGGTACCTGAGTCGATTGCCAACTCAATCATGCGCGACAAGGTCCTGTTCCGCAGGATCACCCCCGTGACCACCTCCCCCAACCCGGCAATCGGCCTGTACATGAGCTGGAACACCCACAACGAATCACCGTTGATGGACAGTTTCATTTCCATGCTCGATTTCAATGCCGTTTCCCAGGTTGAGGGGGAGGATCTTAGTTAGTTATATTCGTGCCCCCCTCCCCGCGATACACCACCCTGCTACGTATTACAACTAACCAAACCGTTCACCCGGGATTGATACTCCTGTCATCAACACGTGACTAATGCCCGCCAATAGTCTTAAACAGAGACTTTTATAGTATTTCTCATCTCCCTGTCAGCACCGCACTATCACCGCCACTTTTGCAAGAACGAGTTCCGGGCACCACCATGGCAGTCGGTTCATGACGACGCCAACTTAGTGCACTCGCACCGGCAGGATCCCCGATTCATGCACCGACAAGGAGACGCTGAATGCCAGCCGTCATCTACATTTTTTCGCTCTGCACTTTTACATTCGGCTTGTCCGAGTTCGTCGTGGCCGGCCTGGTGTCGGCCATATCGGTGGATCTGCATGAGTCCATCTCGCACGTCGGCTCAGCCATCGCGGCCTATGCCTTGGGCGCCGCCATTGGCGCCCCGATCATCACGGCCCTGTTGGCCAATTGGCGCGACAAAACCGTACTGCTGCTGACCCTCGGCGTGCTTGCCGCTGGCAGCGTGGTCATCAGCCTGGCGCCTGATATTCTGACCCTGCATGGCGTACGTTTCATTATCGGCCTGGCCCATGGGGTATTCATGGCCGTGGCCTCCAACGCCGCGGTCAAACTGGTCGACCCGCTGCGCGCAGGGCGAGCGCTATCGCTGGTGTGGATGGGACTGACCCTTTCGATCGCCTTTGGCGTGCCTATCGGCACCTTCCTCGGCAGCTACTGGTCATGGCGCATAGTGTTCCTGGCCATCGGTGGCCTGGGCCTCATCAGCACCGCTGGCCTGGCGCTTCTGATGCGTCAGCGCCCCCTTTGCTCGACTCACCAAGCCACAGACCTGAAACAAAGCCTCGCGGCCCTCTTGCACCGCGAACTGTTGGTGGCGGCCACGATCGCGATGCTGGTGAGCGTGGCGACTTTTTCATTCTTTACCTTCGTGTCGCCGTTCCTGCTGGATATCACCCGTGTGCAGCCGCAGATCCTGAGCCTGGCAATGCTGGTGTTCGGTGTCTGCTCCATTCTCGGCAATTTGCTTGGCGGCTATCTCGTCGATGCCTTCGACGCCGATCGATGTTTGCTCGGTGGGTTGACGGCGTTGATGCTTAACCTGTTGAGCTTGTACGTGTGGGGCGATTCGCTGATCGCCACGTTAATGCTGGTGGGGTTATTGGGTGTGGTGTTCTTCGCCATAGTGACCATGTCAACCCTGCGCCTGCTGCGCCTGGCACACCACTATGTTCCGCAATCCAGTAGCGTGGCTTCAGGACTCAATATTGCTTCGTTCAACTTAGGAACCGCATTGGGTGGCATCGGCGCAGGCTGGATCATTACCCGTTTCGGGCTCGCCTTTATACCGATTGCGGGCGTAGGTGCTGCGTTGGTGGCCATCGGCATACTTGCCCTGCAGATGAAAAGCAAGCTGAGACCATCGTAAAAAAGCCTGCGGTCCGAGGGTTGCCGAGAGCGGTAACCTATGACTGGCTTTCATCCGCCGCCTTGTCGGTGACGATAGGTCGCTCGATCCCCCAGTCACCGGGCACGCACCAATCTTCACCAAACAGTTCGGCTGGGTGCATCGTACGCTCGGAGCCATTGCCGCACGCCAATGACTTGGCCGGGCAATAGCGGTCGCACCCCCAACAGATTCGTTCGGGGTGGCTGGGGTTGACGGGGAAGTGCTTGGCCATGCCGATCTCCAATCATTGAGAGGCGTTTTTACAACCTACAGCTTCCGTGCGAAGCCATCCTTGACGGATATCAAGCTATCAACCTCGAATAAAGGTTTTATCCGTAGCCTCGATTACCCCCGCAACACGAACGCTGGAAACAACTCGCGCATGGCCGCCCAAAGATCCGTAAGCAAGGCAGGTGCCAGCACACTCGGCAGCTGAGGATCAAACATCTGCTCGGTGCGTACCAGCTGCACGGCAAAGCGTTTGACCCCCAGTTCACTCAAGCGCTGCGCCAGGGTCAACAGACCTGCCGGCTTGAACAGATGCCAATGCACGGTGGTACGGCATTCGTAGTCCACACCGCTGGCCAGAAGATGCTCAAGGCTGCGCCAGTTCGCCGCTCCACTGCCTTGGACCCGAGTGATTGCCTGGCAATCCTCGGGCAAGGCCTTGACATCGAAACCGACCCAATCGGCACCGGTCAGCGCCCTGGCAAAGGCTGTTGGCTTGATGCCGGCACTGTGAAGACCGATGCGAAAGCCCATCGCCCGCACTTCGTTCATGGCGCCCAGTAAACCCTCTTGCAAGGTTGGCTCACCGCCGCTGAACACCACCGCATCGAGCAGGTCCTGCCGGCGTTGCAGGAACGCCAATACCCGCCGCCAATCGACTTCGTCGGTGCCGCGAGGCGGGATCAACTGCGGGTTATGGCAGTAACGACAACGCCAGGCGCACCCCTGGCAAAACAACACACAGGCGAGCAGCCCTGGATAGTCGATGGTGGTCAGGGGCACCATGCCCCCAACCCGCAGCGTTCGGCTCATTGGCGAGCGGCCAGCGCCGCGCTTTCAGTGAAGTGCATCCGCTCGCGGTGCTCGGATTGTTTGCCCGGATTGAACGCCGATACCGGACGGTGATAACCCATTACCCGAGTCCAGACTTCGCAGCGTTGACGTTGAGCCTGGGGCAGTGTTTGCGATGCAGTCATGGTGAAGCTCCTTGCGATTGAGTGAATCGAAATCAATGAGCGGTGTCGGGTTGCTGTTCTTTCAACAGCAGAACCTCGTCACATTTGGGACAGAACTCGTGCTCGCCATCGAGGTAACCGTGCACCGGGCAGATGGAGAACGTCGGGGTCACGGTCAGGTACGGCAGGCGGAAGCGTCCGAGGGCTTTGCGCACCAGTTGCTTGCAGGCTTGGGTCGAGGAAATCCGCTCGGCCATGTACAGATGCAAGACCGTGCCCCCGGTGTATTTGCATTGCAGTTCGTCTTGCAGTTGCAGGGCTTCAAAGGGGTCGTCGGTGTAGCCCACCGGCAGTTGCGAGGAGTTGGTGTAATACGGCGCTTGCAGCGAGCCGGCCTGGAGGATGTCGGGGTAACGCTTGAGGTCTTCCTTGGCGAAACGATAGGTAGTGCCTTCCGCCGGGGTCGCTTCCAGGTTGTAGAGGTGCCCGGTTTCTTCCTGGAAACGCAGCAACGTGGCGCGCACATGGTCCAGCAGCTTCAGGGCGAACTGGCGGCCCTGTTCGGTGTGCGTGCCCTCTTTGTCAGCGGTGAAGTTGCGCAGCATTTCATGCAGGCCATTGAGGCCGATGGTGGAGAAATGGTTGCGCAAGGTACCCAGGTAACGCTTGGTGTAAGGGTACAAACCGGCATCCATATGGTGCTGGATGACCTTGCGTTTGACTTCCAGGCTCTCCATCGCCAATTCCATCAGCGAGTCCAGCCGCTTGAGCAGACCGCTGGTGTCGCCCTTGAATACATAACCCAGGCGCGCGCAGTTGATGGTTACCACGCCCAGCGATCCGGTCTGTTCCGCCGAGCCAAACAAACCGCCGCCGCGCTTGAGCAATTCGCGTACATCCAGCTGCAACCTGCAGCACATGGACCGCACCTGATTGGGTTGCAGATCGGAATTGAGGAAGTTCTGGAAATACGGCAGGCCATAACGGGCCGTCATTTCGAACAGGCGATCAGCGTTCTCGCTGTCCCACGGAAAGTCATGGGTAATGTTGTAGGTCGGGATCGGGAAAGTGAACACCCGCCCTTTTGCATCACCGGCCTGCATCACCTCGATGTAGGCGCGGTTGAGCATATCCATTTCAACTTGCAGGTCGCCGTAGGCAAACAGCATTTCCTCACCACCGATGACAGGGATCTGCTCGCGTAGATCCTGCGGGCACACCCAGTCGAAGGTCAGGTTGGTGAACGGGGTCTGGGTGCCCCAGCGCGACGGTACGTTGAGGTTGTAGATGAATTCCTGGATCGCCTGGCGAACCTGCGCATAGCTCAATTGATCCTTACGCAGGTACGGCGCCAGGTAGGTATCGAACGAGCTGAAAGCCTGGGCGCCGGCCCATTCGTTTTGCAACGTGCCGAGAAAATTCACCATTTGCCCCAGGGCACTGCTCAAGTGCTTTGGCGGCCCGGCTTCGACACGCCCTGGCACGCCGTTGAGCCCCTCGTGCAAGAAGGTCCGCAGCGACCAGCCGGCGCAATATCCTGCCAGCATGTCCAGGTCGTGCACATGCAGATCAGCCTCGCGATGTGCCTGGCCAATGGCTTCGCTGTACACCTCGTCCAGCCAGTAGTTGGCAGTGACCTTACCCGACACATTCAGCACCAGCCCACCCAGGGAGTAGCCCTGATTAGCATTGGCCTGGACCCGCCAGTCTTCACGGTCCAGGTATTCGTTCATCGACGCCGCCACTTCGACCAGGGTCCGCCGGTCACGGCGCAAACGCCCGTGTTGTTCGCGATAGACGATGTAGGCCCGCATGGAAAGGAAATAACCGGCGTCCATCAGCACCCTTTCAACGCCGTCCTGGATTTGCTCGACATGCAGCCTGGACAAGCCTTCCAGCCGGGCCAGTACCGCCTGCAGCAATCCTTCGGCTTCTACCTCGGTATATTCCCCGGTGGCCTTGCCCGCCGCGATCAATGCCTGACGAATTTTGTCCGCATCGAAGGCGACCAGGTTGCCGTCGCGCTTGTGCAAACGGGTAAATCCCACTGAAACCAGCGTGCTCTGCATTAAGCCTCCAAACACTACATATAGGTATTTAATAAACAAAAAACACAATATGCAGTGAAGACTACGGGCAATAGGTGCTTTTGCAATTGATCAATATCAAGATTGTGAGGCAAAAAAACGCCCCCAGGACCGATGACAAATACATGGCCAACGAGGGTCCACGGTGGCTCGGCGTATCCCGTTCAGCCGCCACTCATGTTCATAAAGCGCACTACTTGCACCTCGCCGCCAGGGTTGAAGTCGTGGCGCAATGGCTTGCCGTGCAGGGCTTTGTGCACGGCGTCGATCAGCGGTTGATCGTCCAGCGGATAGCGGCGCAGCAAGCCACGCAAATCCAGCGCGTCGTCCTGCCCCAGGCACAGCAACAGCTTCCCCTCAACGGTCATCCGTACCCGGTTGCAACTGCCACAAAAGTTGTGACTGTTGGGTGAGATGAAGCCGATGCGAGTATCGGGATGGCTTTCCAGGCGCACGTAACGCGCCGGCCCCCCACTGTTTTCGGCGCTGTCGAGCAACCGGTGCCGGCTGGCGATCAGCGTTCGCACCTCATCGCTGGAGCAAAACGCTTCGCCCCGTGAGCGCCCTACGTCGCCCAAGGGCATTTCTTCGATGAAACTGATGTCGATGCGTTGCCGGATGGCGTACTGCACCAGCCCCAGCACTTCATCGAAGTTGCGCCCCTTCATCACCACGCAGTTGAGCTTGACCCGCTCAAACCCCGCGCCGCGCGCCGCTTCAATGCCGCCCAGCACTTGGTCGAGATCGCCGTTGCGGGTGATCGCGCGAAATTTCTGCGCGTCCAGGCTATCGAGGCTGATGTTCATGCGCTTGACGCCCGCCTCCGCCAACGGCCGGGCCAAACGGCCGAGTTGCGAGCCGTTGCTGGTCATCACCAGTTCCCGCAAACCCGGCAACGCGGCGATATTGCGGCATAAATCGACAATGCCGGGACGGATCAGCGGCTCACCACCGGTCAGGCGAATCTTGCGTACACCGAGGCCGACGAACAGCGTCGCCAGACGCTGCAACTCCTCCAGCGTCAGGACCTGCTGACGCGGCAGGAACGTCATGTTTTTCGCCATGCAATACACACAGCGAAAATCACAACGGTCCGTCACCGACATTCGCAGATAGTCAATCTGCCGTCCAAAACCATCCTGCATGACCGCGTTCATCACTTCTCCCGTTGCCCCAAGGCTCACTGCACCAGCGGCGAGTCGGCACCCTGTAAATGGATGCCGCGAATATCCGCCGCACCGATCAGGGTTTGCAGGTATTGCACCAGGGCTTTTTGCCAGACGCCTTGCTGCAACTGCGTGCGGATCGCCGTCGACACCACTTCGTAGGGCAACGGCATGCCTTCGATCCGCTGATCGACACTGACCACGTGCCAGCCGTAACGGCTTTCCAAAGGTTTACTGGCCAGCCCCGGTGCCAGGGTGAACAGCTGGCGTTCCAGTTCGGGCACGGTCTGGCCCTTGCTGATCTGCCCTAAGGAGCCGCCCTGAGCCTTCGACGGGCAGGCCGAATACTTCACCGCCAGCTCGGCAAAACTGCCGGGGAGGTCCGCCAGCCGTTGCAGCAGGATTTCAGCCTGGGCATGCGCAAGTGCACGGGCCTCGGCATCGTCCGGCGCACATTCAAGCAGGATGTGCCGCACGGCCAGCAACGGCGCGCTGTGAAAGCGCCCGCGGTTATTTTCGTAATAACGCAGGCTGGTTTCTTCGTCGCACTGCGGCACATGCACCTCACGCTCAAGCAACAAGCGCGTGGCTGCTTCTTCTTCGTTCTCACCGGCGCCGATCTGCAGCGACACACCGAGTTCGGCAATGCGTTGCTGCAACAACTCACGGATCACCAGCGCTCGAGCGGCCTGGTAGACCGCCTCCTCGCGGGTTGGCGCCGGGTGATACTGCAACTCCTGGGCCAGCGCCTGTAGGGTGATCGACACCTCATTGACGCTGATGATCGGCCACTCCTGCTCGCTGCTGGCGATCAGCTGCGCCGGGGCGTCATCGGCTGCTGGCGCAACCGGCAGCTCATCAACCTGCACCACACCGGTCGGCGCGATATCCACTACATCGGCCTCGAGTTTTTTTGAAGAACCGCAGCCACCGCTGCCCCCGTTACCGCCGCCACATCCACATCCACCTGACATGATTGTCTCCTCAGAATTTCTGCCGAACGATTTGATAGCGACGCCCCAAGTACCAGACCGGTGCGCTGATCATGTGTACGAGACGGGTGAAGGGAAACAGCACGAACAAGGTCAAGCCGAGAAATACATGCAGCTTGTAGGTCAGCCCGACGGGTGCGATAGACGCCGCCGCTTCCATTGGCCGCAGCAGCACAGTGTTCTGCGCCCAGTCGGCGAGCATCACCATCACCGAGCCGTCCATGTGGTCGGTGGACGCGACGATCGTCAGCAGGCCGAGCAGCAATTGCGCGAGCAGCACCAGCAGGACCAAGATGTCCGACGGGCTGGAAGTGGCGCGAACCCGTGGGTCGGTCAGCCGCCGCTTGATCAGCATCAGCAACCCCACCAGGCATAACAGGCCGAAGACCCCACCGGAAACCATCGCCAGTAACTGCTTGTTCTGCGTGCTGATCACATGGTGGTAGACCGATGCCGGCGTCAGCAGGCCGACGAAGTGCCCGGCCAGCACGAACAACACGCCGATATGGAAAAAGTTACTCGCCACGCGCATGCCACGCTGGTTGAGCATCTGGCTGGAGCCGGCCTTCCAGGTGTACTGCGACAGATCGAAGCGTGCCCAACTGCCAAGCAGGCAAATCGCCAGGGCCACATAAGGGTAAACCCCGAACAGCAAAAGATTCCATTTAGACATTACCCACCTCCTTGGCTGGCACAGCGGCCAGCCCTTCATGCTGAAAATCGACCCAGTGCAGCGGCACCGCGCTTTCTTCCCGGGCCTTGCCCGGCGCGCTTGGCAGCGAACTGCAACGGTCCTGCTGTTCGGCTTGCAGAAAGTCCACGGCCTCTTCTTCCCAGATCTTGTCGAGGGCTTCGAGGGAGTCATCGCGCGGTTCTGCGGCGACCTGTTCGCGCAGGTCAGCCACCGCTTGATGGGGCTCGGCCCCGGCGATCTGCAGCAACGCCCGGAAGCAACTGGCGTAAGCGCTTTCACGCTCCTCCAGGCGCGCCGCCAGCAAGGCCAGCAAATGCGCCACATCCGCCAGGCCTTCGCGGGCCTCAATGTCTTCGCGGGTCGAGAGGAACTCCAGGTACAACGGGATATAGTCCGGCAGCTCTTTGACGCCGATGGCAAAACCGGCGGCTTCGTACTGGGCCATCATGTCGACCATCGCCTGGCCACGGTCACGGGACTCGCCGTGCACGTGCTCAAACAACAGCAGCGACAGCGAGCGCCCGCGGCCGAACAGCGCACCGTAGTGCTCCTGCCCGTCCATCAAGTCATTGGCGCAGATCAGTTCCAGCAACTCGAACAATGCGCCACGTTGCGTCGGGCTGATTTCCCGGGACTGGACAATTGCTTGTTCCAGTTCGTCGCGACCGCCCGTCAGTGCCTCGGTCGGGTAGTCGAGCAGCAGCGAAATCACTTTGAGAATTTGCATGCTCATTGCTCCCACACCTGCACGGTTTTGAGGATGTCGCGGCGGTTGGCTTTCTTCGCCCCAAACAGGTTGGTGTCGGAACTGCCGCTGCAACCGCTGCCGAAACTGAAGCCGCAACCGGAGCGCTCGGCGAAGGCGTCGCTCATGGCGTCTTCACGGTGCGCACTCGGTACCACGAAGCGGTCTTCATAGTTAGCAATCGCCAGGTAGCGATACATCTCTTCGACCTGGGCCACGCTCAAGCCGACATCGGCCAGCACTTGCAAGTCCTGCACGCCATCGACTTGCTCGGAACGCTTGTAGGCGCGCATCGCCAGCAAGCGTTTAAGCGCACGCTTGACCGGTTTTTCATCGCCCGCCGTCAGCAGGTTGGCCAGGTACTTGAGTGGAATGCGCAGGCTGTCCACATCCGGGATCACCCCGTTCATGCCCACGGTGCCGGCGGTGGCGGCGTTCTGGATCGGCGAGAGCGGCGGCACATACCAAACCATCGGCAAGGTGCGGTATTCCGGGTGCAGCGGCAGCGCGAGCTTCCAGTCCACGGCCATCTTGTAGACCGGCGAGCGTTGTGCCGAGTCGATCACCGACTGCGGAACACCATCGGCCAAGGCCTGGCGGATGACTGCTGGATCGTTCGGATCGAGGAAGATCTCCAGTTGTTTTTCGTACAGGTCCTGCTCGTCGGCGGTGCTGGCGACTTCGCTGATACGGTCGGCGTCATACAGCAGCACCCCGAGGTAGCGGATACGGCCGACACAGGTTTCGGCGCAAACCGTCGGCATCCCGGCTTCGATACGCGGGTAGCAGAAGATGCATTTCTCGGATTTGCCGCTTTTCCAGTTGAAGTAGATCTTCTTGTACGGGCAGCCGCTGATGCACATCCGCCAGCCACGGCATTTTTCCTGGTCGATCAGGACGATGCCGTCCTCTTCGCGCTTGTAGATCGCCCCGCTGGGGCACGACGCCGCGCAGGTCGGGTTGAGGCAGTGCTCGCACAGGCGCGGCAGATACATCATGAAGGTGTTTTCGTACTCGCCGTAGATGTCCGCCTGGATCTTGTCAAAGTTCTTGTCCTTGCGACGCTTGGCGAATTCGGTACCGAGGATTTCTTCCCAGTTCGGGCCCCATTCGATTTTTTCCATGCGTTTGCCGGAGATCAGCGAACGCGGGCGCGCGGTGGGCTGGTGCTCGCCCAGCGGAGCGGTGTGCAGGTGCTGGTAGTCGAAGTCGAACGGCTCGTAGTAGTCGTCGAGGCTCGGCAGGTCCGGGTTGGCAAAAATGTTCGCCAATACGCGAAATTTACCGCCGATGCGTGGGTTGATCGTGCCGTTGGCGTTGCGAATCCAGCCGCCCTTCCACTTGTCCTGGTTTTCCCATTCCTTCGGATAGCCGATGCCCGGCTTCGATTCAACGTTGTTGAACCAGGCGTATTCCATGCCTTCGCGGCTGGTCCAGACGTTTTTGCAGGTGATCGAACACGTGTGGCAACCGATGCATTTGTCCAGGTTCAGAACCATGCCGATTTGTGAGCGAATCTTCATCTCAGTTCTCCTCGATATCGGTCGGCAGCGGACGCGGCAGGTCATCACCGGACGAACCATCGAGCCAGTCGACTTTGGACATTTTGCGCACCACGACAAACTCATCGCGGTTGCAGCCGACGGTGCCGTAATAGTTGAAACCGTAGGCTTGCTGGGCATAGCCACCGATCATGTGGGTCGGCTTGAGCACGACGCGGGTCACCGAGTTATGGTGGCCGCCACGGGTCTTGGTGGTTTCGGAACCGGGCACGTTCACGATTCGTTCCTGGGCGTGGTACATCATCACCATGCCGTCCTTGACCCGCTGGCTGACCACCGCACGGGCGGTCAGCGCACCGTTGACGTTGAAACACTCGATCCAGTCGTTGTCTTCAATACCGGCGCTTTTCGCATCATTCTCCGAGAGCCAGACAATCGGCCCGCCGCGGCTGAGGGTCAGCATCAGCAGGTTGTCGCTGTAGGTACTGTGGATACCCCATTTCTGGTGCGGGGTGATCCAGTTCAGGACGATCTCGATCTCGCCATTGCTGCGCTTGCCCTTCACCCCTTCGATGGTGCGGGTATTGACCGGTGGGCGATAACTCATCAGCTGTTCGCCGAACGCCTGCATCCACGGGTGATCCTGGTAGAACTGCTGGCGGCCGGTGATGGTGCGCCATGGGATCGCCTCGTGCACGTTGGTGTAGCCGGCGTTGTAGCTGACGTGATCGTCTTCGAGCCCCGACCAGGTCGGGCTGGAAATGATCTTGCGCGGCTGGGCCTGGATGTCGCGGAAACGAATCGCCTCGTGGGCCTTGGACAGCGCCAGGTGGCTGTGATCGATGCCGGTGAATTCCGACAGCGCGGCCCAGGCTTTCACGGCAACCTGGCCGTTGGTTTCCGGCGCCAGGGACAGGATCACCTCAGCGGCGTCGATAGCCGTGTCGATTTTCGGCCGACCGTGGCTGATGCCGGCATCGCCTTCGTGGTGGTTCAGTTCACCGAGGAATTTCACTTCGTCTTCGGTGTTCCAGTTGATGCCCTTGCCGCCGTTGCCGTGTTTTTCCAGCAATGGCCCCAGGGACGAGAACTGCTTGTAGATGTTCGGATAATCACGCTCGACCACATGCAGGTTCGGTGCGTTTTTCCCCGGCACTGGCGCCACTCCGTCACTTTTCCAGTCGGTGCCGCCAAACGGCTGAGCCAGTTCGCCAACGCTGTCGTGCATCAGTGGCAGGGTCACCAGGTCCTGTTCGACGCCCAGGTGCCCTTCGGACATGCTGGAAAACGCCTTGGCAATGCCCTTGTAGATCTCCCAGTCGGAACGCGACTCCCACGCGGGGTCGATGGCGGCCGACAAGGGGTGAATGAACGGGTGCATGTCCGAGGTGTTCATGTCGTCTTTTTCGTACCAGGTCGCGGTCGGCAAGACGATGTCGGAATACACGCAGGTCGAGGACATGCGAAAGTCCAGCGTGGTCACCAGGTCGAGCTTGCCGATGGCGCCCTCGTCGACCCATTCGGCTTCTTCGGGTTTGCAGTCGCCGACCTGGCCGATGTCTTCGTTCATCACGCCGTTCTTGGTGCCGAGCAGGTACTTGAGCATGTACTCGTGGCCCTTGCCCGAGGAGCCCAGCAGGTTGGAACGCCAGATAAACATGTTGCGCGGGAAGTTCACCGGGCTGTCCGGCTGCTCGCAGGAGAAGCGCAACGAACCGTCCTGCAACGACTTGACCACATAGTCTTTCGGGTCCATGCCGGCGGCGGCCGCATCGCGGCAGATGTGCAGCGGGTTGGTATTGAGTTGCGGCGCGCTGGGCAGCCAGCCGGCCCGTTCGGCGCGGATGTTGTAGTCCAGGGCATGTTCGGGAAATTGGGATTTATCGGCCAACGGCGAGAGCACGTCGTGCATGCTCATTTTCTCGTGGCGCCATTGCGAGCTGTGGGCGTAGAAAAAGCTGGTGCCGTTCATTTGCCGCGGTGGACGGTTCCAGTCCAGGCCGAACGCCAGGGGCAGCCAACCGCATTGTGGGCGCAGTTTTTCCTGGCCGACGTAGTGCGCCCAACCACCGCCGGTCTGGCCGACACACCCGCAGAGCATGAGCATGTTGATCAGCCCGCGGTAGTTCATGTCCATGTGGTACCAGTGATTCATCGCCGCGCCGACGATAATCATCGAGCGGCCCTTGGTCTTGTCGGCGTTATCGGCAAACTCGCGGGCGATCTGGATGGCTTTTTCGCGGCTCACGCCGGTGATTTTCTCCTGCCAGGCCGGGGTGCCGGGCACCGAGGCGTCGTCATAATCCTTGGCGACGTTTTCGCCGCCCAGGCCACGATCAATCGCCAGGTTGGCCGCCGACAGGTCGAACACGGTGGCCACTTTAGCGACGCTACCATCGGCCAGCACCACGTTATGCACCGGCACCCGGCGGTATTGCACGGCATCGCCGGCGACGTGCTGGAAGTGTTCGTGGGACTCACCGGCAAAATATGGGAACGCCACTTCGGCGACGTCATCGCCCATCAGGCTCAGTTTCAGATCGATCTCGCGACCTTCGCCACCTTCACGGGCAAGAATGTTCCACTTGCCCTTCTCTCCCCAGCGATAACCGATGGACCCCTGAGGGGACACCAGTTCACCGTCGACGTCGAGGGCGATGGTTTTCCATTCCGGGTTGTTTTCCTGGCCGAGGTTGTCGGTCAGGTCACTGGCGCGCAGGAAACGGTCCGGCTGATAGCCTGCACCCGGTGCCTTGTCGACCATTTGCTTGAGCAGCACCAGCACCGGCAAATCGGTGAAGCGCTTGGCGTATTCGGTGAAATAGGCGCTCGGTTTGTCGAGGTGGAATTCTTTGAAGATGACATGGTTGAAAGCCTGCGCCAGTGCCGCATCGGTGCCTTGTTTGGGGTTCAGCCACAGGTCGGTGAGCTTGGCGACTTCCGAATAGTCGGGGGTAATGGCGACCGTCTTGGTGCCCTTGTAACGCACTTCGGTAAAGAAGTGCGCGTCCGGGGTCCGGGTCTGAGGGACGTTGGAGCCCCAGGCAATGATGTAGTTGGAGTTGTACCAGTCGGCCGATTCCGGCACGTCGGTCTGCTCGCCCCAGACCATCGGCGAAGCCGGCGGCAAGTCGCAGTACCAGTCATAGAAGCTCAGGCATGCGCCGCCGATCAGCGACAGGTAACGCGAGCCGGCGGCGTAGCTGACCATCGACATGGCCGGGATCGGCGAGAAGCCGACAATGCGGTCGGGCCCATATTGCTTGATGGTGTAGACGTTGGCCGCCGCGATGATCTCGTTGACTTCTTCCCAGTTGGAACGAATGAAGCCACCCATGCCGCGCTTGCTTTTATAGGACTCGGCCTTGGCCTTGTCCTCGACGATGCTCGCCCAGGCTTCGACCGGCGCCAGGGTCTGGCGCGCATCGCGCCACAATTTCAGCAACGGCTTGCGGATTTTCGGGTACTTGAGCCGGTTCGCGCTGTAGATGTACCAGCTATAACTGGCGCCACGCGGGCAACCACGGGGTTCATGGTTAGGCAGATCGTTGCGGGTGCGCGGGTAGTCGGTTTGTTGGGTTTCCCAGGTGATCAAGCCGTTCTTGACGTAGATTTTCCACGAGCAGGACCCGGTGCAGTTCACCCCGTGGGTGGAGCGCACGATCTTGTCGTACTGCCAGCGGGAACGGTAGACGTTTTCCCAGTCGCGAGACTCTTTGCGGGTCTCTCCATGACCGTCGGAAAACTCGTTTTGCTTGCGATTGAAAAACCGCAATTGGTCCAGTAAATGACTCACGGTGTACACCTCTCAGGCTTGCTGCGGGGTTCTGTGCCCCGCCCACGCAATGGTTGGATTCGGGCTCGACTCAGCAGGGTGTCGCGGCGCCTTTGCGCGCGTACCACCACCAGGTCACCAGGATGCAGCTCAGGTAAAAGCCGACGAACATGTAGAAGGCCATCTCCGGGCCGCCGGTCTGGGCCATCGAAGTGCCGAAGGATTTGGGAATAAAGAACGCACCAAAGGCGCCCATGGCCGAACTGAAACCCAGGACGGCGGCCGATTCCTTACCGGCATCCTTGAGCGCTTGTTCGCGCACGGCGGCGGGTTTTCCAGCAGCGGATCTTTCATGCAGGGTGCGGAAGATCACCGGGATCATCCGGAAGGTGGAGCCGTTGCCCACGCCGGTGGTGATGAACAGCAGCATGAACATGCCGAGGAAACCGTAGAAGTTGCCGCCCGATCCGTCCTGGGGCAAAAAGTGCAGTACACCGAAGACCATCACGATCATCAGCACGAAGTTCCACAGGGTTACTTTCGCGCCGCCGAGCTTGTCCGCCAGCCAGCCGCCCAACGGACGAACCAATGCGCCGACCAGCGGGCCGAGGAACGCGAATTTCAAGGCGATGACGTCCGGAAAGGAGGTCTTGATCAGCAGCGGAAACGCCGCGGAGAAGCCGATGAACGAACCGAAGGTCGCCAGGTACAACCAGCACATCAACCAGTTGTGCTTGCGCTTGAAGATCACCGCCTGCTCGCTGAACGAGGCGCGGGCACTGGACAAGTCATTCATGCCAAACCAGGCCAACACTGTCACCAACACAATGAATGGCACCCAAATGAACCCGGCGTTCTGCAACCACAACTGAGCGCCGTCCTGCAGCACTTGCGGCTGGCCGCCCAGGAAACCGAACACGCCAAAAGTAATCACCAGCGGCACGCAGAACTGCATCACCGAAACACCCAGGTTGCCGAGCCCGGCGTTGAGACCAAGGGCTGTACCCTGCTGAGACTTGGGATAGAAGAAGCTGATGTTGGACATGCTCGAGGCAAAGTTGCCGCCACCAAAGCCGCAGAGCAACGCGATCAACACGAACACGCTGTACGAGGTGCTCGGGTCTTGCACCGCCAAGCCCATCCAGATCGACGGCAACAGCAGTGACGCGGTGCTCACGGCGGTCCAGCGCCGGCCCCCGAAGATCGGCACCATGAACGAATAGAAGACGCGCAGGGTCGCCCCGGACAATCCCGGCAATGCCGCCAGCCAGAACAACTGGTCGGTGGTGAAGCTGAAGCCGATGGCGTTCAACCGCACGATCACCGTGCTCCAGACCATCCACACCGCAAAGGCCAGCAGCAGTGCAGGAATGGAGATCCAAAGGTTGCGGGTGGCGGTCTGTTTGCCGCTGCTTCCCCAGAACGCAGGGTCTTCGGGGCGCCAGTCATGGATGACCGGGCCTTTGTCAGGCTTTTGCAGAACGGACATGTTCTTCTCCTTGGGCAATGCTGGAAAACGGGGACGACGTCGCTGGCGGCTGTTTGCCCAGCAGCGGGCGCTTGCGTATTTCGCTGAAGTACATCCAGGTGAGGGAGACCCAGACCACGCCGTACATCAACATGAAGCAGGAAGAGCGCACGCCGGTGAGGTCCACCAGGGCGCCGAACAGGATCGGCAACACGAAGCCGCCCAGGCCGCCCGCGAGGCCGACAATGCCCGACACCGCGCCCATGTTTTGCGGGTAGTCATTGGCGATGTATTTGAAGACCGAGGCCTTGCCGAATGCGAAGGCGATGCCCATGACAAACAGCAGCACGGTGAACAGCGTGGGTGTGAGGCCGATGTGGAAACTGACCGGGCCGTTGATCGACTGCACTTGCAACTGGGTCTGTGGGTACGAAAGCAGGAACAGGCAGATCCAACTGACCCACAACACCCACCAGGTCACGCTTTGCGCGCCCCAGCGATCCGACATCCAGCCGCCGACGGCACGCAATACACCGCCAGGCAGGGAGAAACAGGCGGCCAGCAACGCGGCGCTTTGCAGGCTGAAACCGTATTCGCGCACGTAGTATTGGGTCATCCATAATGCGAGGGCCACATAGCCGCCGAAGACGATCGAGTAGTACTGGCAGTAGCGCCACACCGCAGGGTCTTTCAGGGCGCTCAATTGCTCACGCAAACTGGCGCCGGTCGCACTGCGATGGTCCTTGTTTTCTGCACTGAGAAACCAGAACAGCAACGCCGTGACAAAGAGGATGGCGCTAAAGACTTTCGGTACCAGTTGCCAGCTACCCGCGGCGATCAGGGCCGGCGCGAGAAACTTGGTCACCGCAGCCCCCGCGTTGCCGGCGCCAAAGATGCCCATCGCAAAGCCCTGGTTCTCTTTGTCGAACCATTTGGCGACGTAGGCAATCCCCACCGAAAACGAGCCGCCGGCCAGGCCGACGAACAGGCCCAGCACCAGGAACTGCCAGTAAGCAGTGGCGTGGCTGATCAGGTACAACGGTGCGACGCAGGTCAGCATCAGCACCAGGAACACGCTGCGCCCACCAAAGCGGTCGGTGAGCAGGCCCAGGGGCAGACGCGCCAGTGAGCCGGTCAGCACCGGGGTGGCGGCCAGCAGGCCAAATTGCGTTTCGTTGAGCTGGAGCAGTTCCTTGATCGGCACGCCGAGCACGGCGAACATCATCCAGACCATAAAACACACGGTGAAGGCCAGTGTGCTCATGCCAAGCACCAAGCCTTGTCGTACACGGGGTTGGGTCACAATGTTCTCCAGTCAGCTAACCATGCCGGCAGACTAGAGACGCCAACCCTGCAAAAACTTGACCCATGTCAACGAAGCCCAAGGGGGCATAGGCCTATGCTTAGCCTGTCTACCTCTAAGGAGGTAGAGCATGGACACCTGGAAAGCCTTTATTTATCAGCCTCTTAAGGTTTTCCAGCCCCACCTTTACTGACAGGGAGCGGTCGGCAACTCTTTAGAGGTAGCGCACCCGGGACGGGATGCAAAACCGTGTTCCGGGACGCCGTATGCTCAGTTTTCGTGGCTTTGCCCAGGGTCAGCGCTGATGATGCGCTGGTTGCGCAGCTCCCTGCCCGCTCGCGCCGGGCTGGCGGTGATCCTCATCGCCATCCTCGCCCTGGCCAGCTCGTTGAGCGCCGGATTGATCGCCTGGTTCAGCCAAGGCGATGCCGCCGCCATCAATACCGCTGGCTCGGTGCGCATGGAGACTTACCACCTGAGCTGGAAACTGGCCGCTGGCGCTCCCCGCGAAGAAATCGCTGCCATCACCGACAGCCTGCAAACCCGCCTCAATAGCCATTCCCTCAAAGCGGTGCTGGAAGATGGCCCGACCACCGATTTGCAAACCAGCTATGGGCAGATCCAGCAACGCTGGAAGGATGATTTGCACCCGGCACTTCAACGTGGCGATGCAAATGCTTTTCAGGCCATGGCCCTGCCCTTCGTCGAACAACTGAACCAGTTCGTCAGCCTGCTGCAGCGCCAGAGCGAGCAAAAGCAAGGCTGGCAACAGGTCATTCAAGGCCTGGCCTTGTTCACCACGCTGATCGTCTTGCTGCTCGGGCTCTACGAACTGCAGTATGGCGTCGTCTCGCCGCTGCAAGAGTTGGTGGCCGCCACCCAGCGCTTTCGTCGCGGCGAGTTCCAGGTGCGGGTCAACCATCAGTCCCATGACGAACTGGGCCAGTTGGCCACCAGTTTCAACGCCATGGCCGAGACGATCGAGGAGTCGCATCGCACGCTTGAAAGCCAGGTCCAGCAAAAAACCTTGAACCTGCAGCAAGCCAACGCGGCGCTGGAACTGCTCTATCAAAGCAGCCGAAGCCTGGCCACGCGCCTGGCCAATGCCGAGGGGCTGGACGAGTTGATCCGGCGCTTCCAGCAACGCCTGCCCGGCTTGCGCCTGTCGTTGTGCCTGCAAGGACACTTGCAGGCACCGGCCCAGCAATTACTCGCCCTGCACGGTGCCAACAGTCGGGATGTCTGCGCCAGCAGCGATTGCGCCACGTGCCAGAAACACCACAAAACCAGCCCGCAAACCTTCAGCATCAGCAACCAGGGCAGCGAACTGGGCGAGCTCAAGGCCCACTTTGTCGACGGCCACTGCGCGCAAGCCTGGGAAACCCAACTGATCCAGGCCCTCGCCAACCTGATTGGCACCTCGCTTTCGCTCAAACGCCAACGGGAACAGGACCATCGCCTGCTGCTACTTGAAGAGCGCACGATCATCGCCCGCGAATTGCACGATTCACTGGCGCAGGCCCTGTCCTACATGAAGCTGCAAGTCAGCCGCATGCAAACCCTGATGCGCCGCGGCGAACCGGTCGAAACCCTGGAAACCGTCACCGCTGAGTTGCGCGAGGGCCTGAACAATGCCTACCGCCAGCTACGCGAACTGCTGACCACTTTTCGTTTGCAGATCAATGATGCAGGCCTGGTGCAGGAGCTCAAGGACACCGCCGAGGAGTTCTCCCGTCGCGGCGAGTTCAAGGTCCACCTGCACGTCGATGCGCTGGCCTTCCAGCTCTGCGCCAGCGAGCAAATCCACATCTTGCAGATCACCCGCGAGGCGCTTTCCAACTGTCTGCGCCATGCCCATGCGCAAAACGTCTGGCTGCAACTGCGCCAGGACGGCGAAACCGTCAGGCTCTCGGTCGAAGATGACGGGCGCGGCTTCAGCGGCACTGTCGACCAACGCGAACACCACGGCCTGAACATCATGGATGAACGTGCGCGCAGCCTGCGCGGCCAGTTGCAGATATTTTCCAGGACGCCGCAAGGGACCCGCGTCCAACTGGAGTTTCATCCCGAGTTTCTCGAACGGCAAACAGAAGGTAGCGTCGCATGACCCCGTCCCCCCACCATAGAATCCTGCTGGTAGACGATCATCCAATGATGCGTCACGGCATTCGCCAGATGCTTGAACTCGAAGATGATTTCCTGATCGTCGGCGAAGCCAACCATGGCGAAGAAGCACTCACCCTGATCGAGCCACTGCAACCGGACCTGGTACTACTCGACAACAACATGCCGCAGATGAATGGCATTGAGACCCTGCGCCGATTACGGGCCATGCATTACACCGGCAAGGTACTGCTGTTTACCGTGTCGGATGCCGAAGACGACATTCGCGATGCGCTGCGCCTGGATGCCGACGGTTACCTGCTCAAGGACATGGAGCCCGAGCTGCTGATCCAGTACATCCGCGATGCCCTCGACGGCGCATTGGTCATCAGCCCTGGCCTGACGCAGGTCATGGCCCAGGCGTTGCGCTCACCGCCGCGTCAAGCGGTGGTAGAACTGACCGAGCGTGAACGTCAGGTGTTGAAGACCATCGCCAGCGGCTACAGCAACAAGGTTATCGGACACAAGCTGGGCATCACCGAAGGAACGGTCAAGGTCCACGTCAAGAACCTGCTGCACAAACTTGGCTTGCGTTCACGGGTCGAAGCGGCGGTGTGGGCCATGGAGCATCTACGCATTACGGGCTGAGGTATGCCTCCTTGGAGGTAGGCCGGCAGAGGCATAGGTCAACCCCCCTGCGCGCTCTACAATGACCGTCAGCGGAGGTACGCCATGCTGACCCACCCTTCCATCGTCTTGACGCTGCGTCGTCATCATCTGTTCAGCCAATTGCCGGAGAACGTTTTCGAGCAAGTCTGCGGCCTGGCCATGCTCAAGCGCCTGCCGTGCCACGCCACGCTGATGTACCAGGGCGATCCGGCCAAGCGCTTTTTCCTGCTGGTCAGCGGCCAGATCAAACTCTACCGCCTCAACGGTGAAGGCCAGGAAAACCTGGTGGAAATCATTCAGCCCGGCCAGACCTTCGCCGAAGCCCTGCTCTTCAGCCAGGCCCGGCTTTACCCGGTCAGCGGCACCGCCCTCAAGGACAGCGTGTTGGTCAGTATCGAGGGCCACCATTACCGCAAGGCGCTGGAAGACCAGCCGAAAGTCTGCCTGGCTATCCTGGCGAGCATGAGCGTCCATCTGCACCTGCGCCTGCGGGACATCGACACCTTGACCATGGCGAGCGCGAGCCGTCGGGTAATCAGTTTTCTGCTCCAGGAACGCCACCCGGTTACCGGACAGATTGTCTTGCAGGTATCCAAACGCCTGGTGGCGTCGAAGCTGGGGATTCAACCGGAAACCTTTTCGCGGATTTTGCATCGCCTGGTCGAGTGCGGACTGATCCAGATGCAACGACGCAACATCAGCATCCTCGCCGAAAAGGATCTGGCTGCGTTCCAATAGGCACGATTGGCTGCGATCAATGCGCGATACCAGCACAACTGTGTGGCAGCCGACGGTAACCACGATGCGTAGCGAGCCGCTTTTGCTCTTGATCTGCTTTTGATCTTGATCTTAGGCGCCCCGTTAAACCACGCTGGCCGGAATTCGACAGGGATTTGGGGGGTAAACCGGCAGGGATGCCGGTTTAGCCGCCCCGCGCCATGGATGGC
>Ga0160464_100233_pt1 | contig 54312 bp, 52 predicted proteins | sample HID1971I_E11MG_FD_108275 | JGI IMG/M metagenome (GOLD analysis project Ga0160464, IMG submission 108275) | Enriched millipede-associated microbial communities from UW Madison campus, WI, USA - HID1971I_E11 MG | ecosystem: Host-associated > Arthropoda: Insects > Digestive system > Unclassified ... | reverse complement strand
GATATCACCAAATACATCAAGGAAATGTACCAGATGGAGATTTCTGCGAGCACTTTATCCTCAATTACCGATAAGGTTATACCGGCAATGAATGAATGGCGTCAACGGCCTTTAGAATCGGTTTACGCTTTCGTTTATCTGGATTGCATGCATTACAAAGTACGTGAAGGCAATGGTGTGATCACCCGGGCGGTATACAACATTCTGGGGGTATCCCTTGATGGAAAGAAAGATCTTTTAGGGATGTATTTGTCAGAAAGTGAGGGGGCTAAGTTCTGGCTGTCGGTATTAACTGACCTTAAGAACCGGGGAATGCAGGATATGCTGATTGCCTGCGTGGATGGCCTTAAAGGCTTCCCTGAGGCTATTGCCGCCATCTTTCCAAAGACAGAAGTACAAACCTGCGTTGTTCATCAGATCCGTAACAGCTTGAGATATATTGCTGAAAAGGACAAGAAGCCGTTTATGGCAGACCTGAAGCCTGTTTACCAGGCGCTCACTAAAGAACAGGGTTATGAAAATCTGATCGCCCTGGATGAAAAATGGGGCAAGAAATATCCTGTACCGCTTCAATCCTGGTATAACAACTGGGAAAACCTGGCTACTTTCTTCAGGTTTGATGCCCATATCCGAAAGGTGATTTACACCACCAATACCGTCGAAGGGTTTCATCGTCAGGTCAGAAAAGTAACCAAGACCAAGGGTGCTTTTACCTCGGACAATGCACTGCTAAAACTGGTGTATCTGGTGGTACAAAGAGTAGCTGAGAAATGGACCATGCCATTGCACAATTGGAACTTGACTTTATCTCAGCTTTACATTATGTTTGAGGACAGAATTAAGCTGCACTTGCAAAATGCTTGAAAACGTAGCTGACACAGTTCAATTTACACTCCCTGCTAAGATTTCGAAAATCCACCTATTTCAATCAATTCGTCTACAAAATGGTTCAAATTACACACCGCCACTGACCCGTAGTTGGGGAAAAGAGTCTTTTAAAGATACTTTTCCCCTTTTTTATGTCTTTGTAATTCCTTGTTTTTTCAGATAGTTTATAGCTGCAATCGTGTTGAGGTCGCTTCTTAACTTAAGTGAACGAGTTCTGGCGTCTGGCTAATCTACTTTTGCAGTATTATTTAACGATTTACAGTATTGATATGCAAAAGAAAAAACGACTCTTGCCCAAAACATCGAAGTTTAATTGGCCATTAGGCATGCCTTGGGAAGAAGTAGTTGATGAACACTCTCAACGGCAGCTTCCGTTGCTTAATGAATGGTTTTTTATAATAATAATAAATAAATAATTACTAAAAATGAAAAAGATCAGAATTTACTCCGTGTTGTTATGGCTCGCATTACTTAGTTCATGTGGCATCGGCACCGCCCTTGTTACCAACCACAATCAAAACGCCACAGAGGTACACTTAAGTGAGAACAACTTCAGAGTAATTGATCAGGTAAGCGGAAGTTCGGAGGAGACTTACGTATTGACAATCGGAGGTATGAACAAAAGGCAATTGTACGAAAATGCGTATTCAACGATGATGAAGAAAGCCAACTTGCTGAATGGTCCCAAAGCAATAATCAACGTGATGACAGAGGAGCACGTCAGCGGCTTTGCCCCTTTCTTTGTCAGAAGAACTATTACTGTAAGTGCCCAAGTAGTTGAATTTACGAGGTAATCTATAAAAATGCCTGTTGGATTTAACAGTTGGATGATAAATGGTCGAAATTTCTCTTCGAAGAACTAGGATTTCATTTTGGGTTTAATTTATAATTTATGAATATAGAAAAAGCACAACAAAACTCATTGGAAAACATCAAAGCCAGTTTGAAACTGAAGCTCGCATCGCTGTGGGCGAGTTTGATGTTCCTCATTATCTATCTTGATTATTTCCACTTATATATGCCAGGTAAGATAGCTGAAATTGAGACAGGAAGGGTGTTTGTATTTGATATTACGCAAGGATTTCTATTGGCAGCACTCACCGTAGTGACCATTCCAGCACTAATGATTTTCCTTTCTGTTGTCCTGCCGGCTAAAGTAAATCGCTGGGTAAATATCATTATTGCTGCGGTAAATATTCCCTGTATATTGTTTAATTTGGCAGGAGAGGCCTGGATGCACATGGTGGTTGGTGCTGTCGTACAAGTCGTTCTTCTTTGTCTAATTATCTGTTATGCCTGGAAATGGCCTCGTATTCAAATATGAAAAACCTATGAGCGAAAAATTTTATGAACAGTATGCTAACTTTAATAATAAACAGGACATACCATCCGGTATGTCCTGTTAACTAACTTATTATTCATAAAAAAACTGAATCTAATATAGTGAATTTTTGTTGATAAACAAGGTGTTTTATTATTCTGTTAAAGTAAAAGGATGTTGTATATACGATACTAAGCGTTGTCAACGGCAATGATATCTAATAATTTACTTTCATTCATCACCCGTATTTTCCTGCCTGTTATGGTCAAAATTTCTTGCCTGGTAAATTCATTTAATACCTTGAATAACGTTTCGTATGTAGTGCCGGCAAATGAAGAAATGTCCTGCCGGCTAATCTCTATATGGATGAAACCATTTTCATCGAGGCCAAACTGTTGTTTTAAAGAGACAAATGCCTGTGCAATACGTGCTTTGACAGACATATGTGCCAGGTCACGCATACTTCGCTGAGAATCCTGCAGTTCATCGGCAAAAAATCTCATGAGCTGATAGGTTAGGCCGGTATTTACTTTAAGGGTAGCCTCAAAGAAATCCATGTCCAGATAGCAAACTATAGCAGGCTCCAGCGCCGTCGCAGATACGGGATACAAAGGTTTCTTGCCTAGGCCCATGTGACCAACGATATCGCCTGGCCTGGCAAAACGGATGATGAGTTCTTTTTCTTTATCCCAACTTTTGTGAACTTTAAAGCTGCCTTTGTATATAAAGTAAATCCCTTTTACGGAATCCCCTTCTTTAAATAACTGTTCTCCCTTTTTTACTTCGTAGTTCCGTTTCTGAACTGCAATTGCAGGCAGCCATTCAGGCAAACAAAGCCGGCATAAGAAACAACTTTTAAGATCGCATACATTCCCGCATTCTTTCATTTTTCAAATATGCAATTTTTACCAGAATACCTTTGTTTCCGCTATTAAAAAAAAACATTCTTAAAATAATATTTATATTACTAATGCAATGTTTTTATTAAATTAATAAGATTATATAATGTTTTAAATATTAATTTAGCAATATTTTTATTTTAAAATGGATTTGTAAAACCTTAGCTTTGCGCCAATTTTACACCAATCATTACAGGAAACTATCATGAGTTTATCTACGCAAACAGGAATCCCCATCGCTCCTTCTTTACCCCATTTGCCCGAAAAAAAAAATGCTGTGAATACAAGATCTTCTAAAAGGAGATTGTTACAGATTTCTTTTTTGTCAATTGCGGTAGCCTTTATCATCAGTTTAATTGCCCGGTTCCTGGTTTTATTGATCGACCTGGTTACCAATATATGCTTTTATGGCAGCTTTGATATTGGTTTTCGCAGTCCAGCCGACAACCAGCTGGGGCTATTTGTAATCTTTCTTCCGGCAATTGGTGGTATCGTGGTGGGATTAATGGCCTTATTTGGTTCTAAAGCCATCAGAGGCCATGGAATTCCGGAAGCCATGGAACAGGTTTTAACCAATCAGAGCAGGATAAAGCCTGCTATTGCGATTTTAAAGCCCCTATCATCTGCCATTGCCATAGGGTCAGGCGGGCCGTTTGGCGCGGAAGGGCCCATTATCGCTACCGGTGGTGCATTGGGTTCAACGATAGGCCAGTTGTTTAAAATTACACCCAATGAGCGGAAAGTGATTCTAGCTGCAGGTGCCACAGCGGGCATGTCGGCCATATTCGGCACGCCAATAGCCGCAGTTTTTCTGGCTATAGAATTGTTGCTTTTTGAGTTTTCTCCAAAGGCCATTTTACCGGTAGCACTGGCTTGCATAACTGGTGCAGCAGGGCATCAGTTGCTTTTTGAAGCAGGCCCGGTTTTCCCGATGCCTGACCTGAAAAGTCCCACAAATCTGGCCCTTGGTATTTACAGCGTAATAGGTATAGCCATTGGCTTTATTTCTTTGGGCTTAACTAAAATCGTTTACTGGATAGAAGATACTTTTGAAAAATTACCTGTACACTGGATGTGGTGGCCGGCAATAGGCGGCCTGGCAGTAGGTGTGATTGGTTATTTTGCCCCACATACTCTTGGGGTTGGCTACGACAACATCACAAGCATGCTATCTGGTCATGTACCTTTGACCCTGATGTTAAGTTTGTGCTTCTTTAAATTTCTGTCCTGGGCCATTGCCCTGGGCAGCGGCACTTCTGGTGGTACATTGGCCCCGCTTTTGACCATTGGCGGTGCTGCAGGAGCAATTTTTGGTACATTGATCCTGATCCTCTTTCCAGATTCAGGAATTAATATTCCCATGGCAGCCCTAATTGGAATGTCTTCCATGTTTGCAGGTGCCTCCAGGGCTTATTTGACGAGTATTACTTTTGCTTTGGAGGCTACCATGCAATCACATGCACTGCTGCCCTTATTGGGTGCTTGCACGGCCGCCTACCTCGTGTCCTATTTCTTTATGGAAAATACGATTATGACTGAGAAGATAGCCAGAAGAGGTGTATATACACCTGACGCTTATGAACCTGACATATTGAGAAGAATAACGGTAGGCGAAGTCATGGGCAAAGGGCTTAATGTCACAAACAAAGACAAAGCTTTTAATAATTTGATAGATAGTAATCTGCCGATGATAAACGAAACAGACCCGCTTTCTAAAGCTGTCGAGCTGCTGGCTTCAGGAGGAGAACAATATTTGTCAGTATCTGCTTTCACAGACCCTGGGAAAATCATTGGCCTGCTTTCTTATAATGATGTGTTGCATGCCTACAGACTATATCACCAGGAAAATCAGGAGGCAGGTGTTAATCTCTCTCTCAGACGCGGGAGAATAAAAATGATGATTAAAAGCCGCAAAATATTAGAAAAGACCAAAACGCAGTTCCATTCAATGTCAAATACCAATGAAGATTTCAAATAGTATAAAAATTCATGTTTCGTTCTTTTGCTGAAATGTATCAGGATGCCCCACTTTAGCCATATTGATACCGATACGGTCTTTCTTGAGCTTACTGATTTTTTTATCTGGATGCAGGAATTTTAAGTCTGGATATTCAGATCCTTTGCATTTTGTTCTTATTTATAACGTTTTCCGTTTATTGAGACAAGTACCCGGCTAGATGAGACAATATGTTGACAGGATAGAAATAATTTTACTGTTGTTTCTGTGGCCGGTTTGGGAGCCGCGCTTTGTTCAAAACAATAAACTCATCAATATTAAAAGCACGTTAGAATGAAAGTATTCATCGCATCATTATTTTGCGTTTTATCATTACAAGTTTCAGCACAGAAAGTAGTGCCTTTTAAAGACGCAGCCAGTAGCAGATACGGGTTTAAAGATCAAACAGGGAAAATAGTCGTACAGCCAAAATATGGTAATGCATCTGATTTTGGTTCTTATGATCCAAATTTTTCCAGGGTTGATTCTAATGGCCGTACGGGACTTGTTAATGCTTATGGAAAGGAAATTGCAGCAACGAAATACTTCAGTATTGAACAGTTTTCTGATGGGCTTGCAGTAGCCAGGATGGGGAATAATAACTATGGTTATATTGACACCACGGGTAAGGAAGTAATACCGCTAATCTATAATGGTGCGCGTGATTTTGTAAATGGACTCGCAGTGGTAACCATTTACGACAAAAAGGATAATGCTAAAAAAGGTATAGTAAATAAAGCGGGTAAATTGGTAGTGCCGGTTAAATACGACGAGCTTTATGGATTTTCTGATGGTCTGTGTCTGTTTAAACTGGGTAGTAGACAAGGTTTCATCGATCAAAACGGAAATGAAGCATTGTCTTTTAGCAAATACGATCGGATTGGTTATTTTAACCACAACCGGGCGGTTGTTTCCAAGAATGACAAGTATGGTTATATTAATAGGAACGGTAAGGAAATTATCCCCTTAAAATATGAGATGGCGGAGAATTTTGATGATGAAGGGTATGGAAAGATCAGGATAAAAGAACAGTATTTTCTGATTGATACCTCAGGCAATCAAAAATCCAATGCAGGTTTCAACATCTCGGCAACGGTTAATGTTGCAAAAGACAGATGGGTGGTAGTGACAAGCAAAACCCTCGAAGCCAAAGAGCCGGTATACTTTCTTACACCACAGACATACGGTAAAACGCCCGTGCCTTTTGGCGCATCTATTACCTGGCAAATTATTGATGATAAAAACAATGTGATCAAAGAAGCACGCACAGGAACTGGAAGCTGTGCTTTTAGAGTGCCTAAAGATGGTGTTTATACCATTCAGGCTTATTATGATATGAACGATTGTACCGGATGCCGCACGGAAGATAAACCTAAATTTTTTACTATGGGATACTCCTTTAATACAAAACTATAACCGACCTTATTTTACGAATAACATACTATGAAATGCATATTCCTACCCCTGATTTTTAGTTTTTTGATTTGCTCGTCTTTCGCACAAACTGCTGATCAGCAGGCTACTGATTTTGTGGCTAAAGGAAATGCCCTGGATGCAGAAGATAAAATCCAACTCGCCATCGGCATGTACAGTAAAGCTATTCAACTCAATCCTAATCTCGCGATTGCTTATTTAGATCGCGGAAATGATTTCCTCTCCATCAGCCGCTATCCTCAAGCCATCGCTGATTACGACAAAGTACTTTCTTTAGCCCCGGAAAGCAATGAAGCTTATAATATGCGGGGGATAGCCAACTATCGTTTGGAAAAATATGATCAGGCGATGGCTGATTATAACAAGGCAGTAACGTTTGGCAATTTTGATGCAATGATCAACCGCGGTGTGCTGTACATGGAACTGGAAAAAAATGATCTGGCAAAATCTGATTTTAATAAAGCCATTAGTTTGCAACCAGCAAGGGCTGGTGATGCCTATTTTAACCTTTCTGATATACTGCTCAAAGAACAGCGATATGATGAAGCCTTAACAAATATTGAAAAAGCGATAGCGCTGCGGCCAAACAGCGCACTCTATCAATCTTTGTATACAAGCACTTTACTCAATCTCAAAAGGGATAATGACGGGCTGGCAGCAGCTGAAAAGATTTTAACGCTGGATCCTAAAAATCGGGATGGATTTATCTATAAGACGACTGCATTAAGCAATTTAAAGCGCTTTGACGAGGCCATAAAAACGATTACAACGGGCATTGATGCTTATCCGGATTTTTACCTGATGTATGGATTGAGGGGATTCGTTTATAAATTGATGGGCAGGACAGATCTGGCGGAAGCCGACAATGCCAAAGCAAAGCAGTTGGGCGGCACAAATTAAAGAATATGCATCAAATCAAATACTTTCTGCTGCTTCTGTTTTTCTCTGCAAAAGGATATGCGCAGTGTAAGACCGGGGATTGCAATAACGGCATGGGTACTTATGATTTCGGTTGGTGTGTTTATACCGGGCAGTTCAAAGATGGAAAGCCAGAAGGTAAAGGTATAATGAAATACGATGATTATACCTATGATGGAAGTTTCAAGAATGGCTTAGAGGATGGTAAGGGAATGATTATTTACAGAAATGGCGCGAAGGAAAACGTATTTTATAATAAAGGCACAAAGGTAAAGCCCGACGAGAAAATTCTTGCCGCGGATTGGAAGGGGCTGGAAGGACAAAGTGATGAATGTATAAAAGGGAATTGTATCACAGGGTTTGGAACAGTACAATTTCCTAGTGGCAATAAGTATGTAGGTAATTTTGTAAACCGAAAGAAGCATGGAAGTGGCATATTTTACTTCAGCAATGGTGATCAATTTGAAGGTACTTTTAAAGATGACTTAAAAGACAATGGAACGTATATATTTAGTAATGGTTATAGTTATACGGGTAAATTTTTAAATGATAATTTCTATAACGGTATATTCAATGCACCGTCCGGCAGTAGTGTTACAATGAGTAACGGAAAAGTGGTGCCACCGCTTGCAGCTAAGATAGAAGCAGCAGAGAACAATGGTGCAGCTTGCCAAAACCAGGTTTCCTGCCCACATTGCCATGGGAGAGGAATAGAGTCCAAACCAATTGAACAGAAATTATCCTGGTCCACAAAAGATACGTACTCTGTGGATCGATATGGCAACAGGACAACGAATTATGTCGGGCAATCGGGTGGAGGTACCTACAGTATCCCTAATTATGTAGGTTGCGGACGTTGTGGCGGAAGAGGCTATATCTGTAAGTGAAAAATGACAATCCGTAAGTTTATTTAACAGATCTTTTGTAATATCGCCCTCAGATGGCGAATAACGTTTTCAAATTTAAGCAGTTTAGTGTCGACCAAACGGGCTGTGCGATGAAAATCAATACAGACGGAGTCTTGTTGGCATTGCTGGCACAGGCTGATGACCCTAAAAGAATATTGGATATCGGAACGGGAACCGGTGTACTGGCCCTTATCCTGGCACAGCGTTTCGAACATGCCATGGTGGAAGCTGTGGAAATTGAGGAGCAGGCATCCATCACCGCTGGAAAGAATTTTAGTAATTCTGTTTTTAACCAGCGATTAAAGGTTCATCATATCGCTATAGAACAATACCATCATGCACTAAAATTTGATCTGATCGTTTGCAATCCTCCTTATTTCGTGAACGATCTCCGGAATGTAGAGGAAAAGAAAGGGATTGCAAGGCATACCAATGTTGTTTTTTTTGAAGAACTGATCGCTAAGGTTGCTTCATTGCTGAGCACAGAAGGACAGTTCTGGTTTATTCTGCCGATCAAGCAGGCAGAGTTATTGGTTGACAAGGCCGGACCATTAGGTTTGAATGTCATCAAACAAATTCATTTACATTCCGACGCAAAAAGGCCTGAGTTTAGAAGAATTGTATGTTTAAGTAAGGTTGTTCAAGTAGTTATAAAAGAACGTTTTAATATTTATGAATGTGACAAAGTATATACTCAGGAATATAAGTTGCTTTTAAAGGACTTTTTCCTGGAGTATTAAGTTATTCAGCTATAATTTGTAGTTTAGGCAGCAAGGTAATGGTTAATAATAGGAAAACGTTTTGAAGAAGATAGGTCTACTTTCAGATACACATGGTTTTTTGGACGATGCCGTCTTTAAACATTTTGAGGAATGTGATGAAATCTGGCATGCAGGGGATTTTGGTCCCGATGTAGCAGAAAAACTCGCTGATTTTAAACCGTTAAGAGGCGTGTACGGTAATATTGATGGTAAGGATATCCGGGCAGTATACCCGGAACACCTAAGATTTAAGTGTGAGGAGCTCGATGTGTGGATGACCCATATCGGTGGTTACCCTGGAAAATACGCGCCGCAGGTAAAGGGTGAAATATACACTAAGCCTCCGAAGCTATTTATTTGTGGACATTCGCATATTTTGAAGGTGATGTACGACAAGAAAATTGATTGTCTCCATATAAATCCCGGTGCGGCAGGAAATTCGGGATGGCACCGTGTAAAAACTCTAATTAAATTTCACGTTACAGAAGAAAAAATACATAACTTAGTCGCCATAGAAACAGGCAATAGATAACGTAAAAAATACACTAAGTATATGTCAGGCATAAAAACATTGGGCCAATTTATTATTGAAAAACAAGCGGACTTCCCGTATGCAAAAGGAGAACTTTCCAGATTGCTCAGAGACATCGGCATTGCCGCTAAAATCGTAAACAGGGAAGTCAATAAAGCTGGTCTGGTGGATATACTGGGTGATGCAGGAACGGTCAATATTCAGGGCGAAGGACAGAAAAAGCTGGATGTATTTGCCAATTTGCAGTTTATCGCTGCATTGACGAGCGGAGGAGAGTGCTGCATCGTAGCTACTGAAGAGGAAGATGAGTTTGTTCCTATCGACTCTCCGGTATCTAAAAATGCTAAGTATATTGTATGTATTGACCCGCTGGACGGCTCTTCCAATATTGATGTAAATGTAGCAGTCGGTACAATATTCTCTATTTACAGAAGGAAAACTGTAGATGGTATGGCGACGTTGAAAGACGTATTGCAAAAGGGAACCCAACAGGTGGCCGCGGGCTATGTAATTTATGGATCTTCGACTATGATGGTTTACACCACCGGAAAAGGCGTAAACGGTTTTACTCTTGATCCTTCGATAGGTGAATTTTGTTTGTCGCATCCCAATATGAGAATTCCTGCCGGTGGTAGTATTTATTCAATCAACGAGGGCAATTATGTGCACTTTCCTGAAGGGGTAAAACGTTATCTAAAATATGCACAGGTAGAAGATAAGACCAGCAACCGGCCTTATACCTCGCGCTATATAGGCTCCATGGTCGGTGACATCCATCGAAACCTGATCAAAGGCGGTATTTACATCTATCCGACTACGTCGAGTTCACCGAATGGCAAGCTCAGGCTGTTGTATGAGTGTAACCCGATGGCATTTATCGTAGAACAGGCGGGCGGCAGGGCTTCTGATGGTTTTAAACGTATCCTGGATATAGAACCTACAGAACTGCATCAGCGGACTTCGATTTTTGTAGGCTCTTATGAGATGGTATGTAAGGCCGAGGAACTGATGGAGGAATATTCACAGGTATCGGTTGCAACTAAAGTATAGGTTTTATTGAATTAATCGCCTGACGCTAAACCGTACACAGATTTTATCAGGGTAATCCTAATCCTTTAGATTGCACATTGCGTATATTGGTACATGATCACATCTGTTTGGTACCTCTCTTTGATTTGTCTGCTGGCCTGCTGTCTGAGTATGTCCGTTGCCTGGCTTTGGGCACATAAGATCAAAAATGGCGGTGTGGTCGATATATTTTGGTCGTATAACTTTCCCCTGATCGGTATCTTATTATATTTTCTCGCGCCCGGTGACCCGCTGCGAAAGGGAATGATCTGTGGTATGGCTGTTATTGCCGGACTGAGACTGGGCAGCCATCTGGCTTCGCGGGTGCTTAAACATTTGAACGAAGAAGAGCCCCGTTATGCCGCGCTCCGCAAGGAATGGGGCAAAGATGCGGAGTATAAGATGTTCCGTTTCTTTATCTTCCAGGGCTTTACCAATGTCTTTCTGGCAATTCCCTTTTTTATCAGCGTAGTTAACCCTGATCCATATTTATCGGTATTGGAGTATGCCGGTCTTGGCATATGGCTGTTGAGTGTAGTAGGTGAGGGAATTGCGGATTATCAGTTGTCGGTTTTCAAGAAAGATCATGCCAATGAGGGCAAGGTCTGTGACAGAGGTTTATGGTACTATTCCAGGCATCCCAATTATTTCTTTCAATGGATGATGTGGATGGGGTATTTCATTTTCGCGATGGGATCTCCGTATGGGGTGCTGGCGGTGGTTAGTCCGGCAATCATACTCTACCTGTTACTCAATGTTACGGGTATTCCGGGTACAGAAGAACAGTCATTAAGAAGTAAAGGAGAAGCATTCATAAAATATCAGCGTACGACCAGCGCATTTATTCCCTGGTTTAAAAAAAAATAAACGATCTCAATAAAAGCCAATATGTGGTATGATAAACTAGTTGAACAAAACCAGGTCCCGGATTTCCTGCTCCGTCAGGGCATCCGCAAACTCTTAAGGCAACGGCTAAAGGATGAAAATAAAGGTGGTGTAGAAGCGCAGCAGGCGCATTTGATGACATTGATCAAGAGCTTGAAAACTTCAGCTATTGCAGTCGGCACGGCAGATGCCAACCAACAGCACTATGAAGTACCAACTCCATTTTATCAATACTGCCTGGGCAAAAATCTGAAATATTCTTCTGCATATTGGAAACCCGGAGTAAATGATCTGGATACCGCGGAGCGGGATATGCTGGAACTTAGCTGTCAGCGCGCGGAACTGTCTGATGGGCAGAGGGTGCTGGAATTAGGCTGCGGATGGGGTTCGCTGTCGTTATACATGGCTGCCAAATATCCCGGGAGTACGTTTAAAGTGCTCTCCAATTCACGAACTCAAAAGATATACATCGACGAGCAGGCGGCAAAAAGAGGAATTGTCAATTTGACTGTCCTCACGGAAGATATCAATACCTTTACCATCGATGAACAATTTGATCGGGTTGTTTCTGTAGAAATGTTTGAGCATATGCGAAATTACCAGTTGCTGATGAAAAAAGTTGCTTCTTTCCTGAAGCCCGAAGGCAAGCTTTGGATCCATATCTTCACACATAGAGAATATGCTTATCTTTTTGAAGTACTCGATGAAACAGACTGGATGAGTAAATACTTTTTTACAGGAGGTATCATGCCCAGCGATGATCTGATGTTCTATTTTAATGAGGATCTTTCTGTGGAGCAGCATTGGCATGTCAGCGGTACGCATTATAGCCAAACAGCCGAAGCATGGCTGTCCAATATGGATGCACATAAGACCGAGATCATGCCGTTATTTGAACAGACTTATGGTAAAAATCAAGCCTTAAAATGGTGGGTCTACTGGCGCCTCTTTTATATGGCGTGCGCAGAGCTGTGGAATTTCAATAAAGGCAATGAATGGTTGGTCAGTCACTACCTTTTTCACAAAACACAGCGATGATAAGATTAATCCTGGTTGCGATCTTTTTCCTGCTTTCCCTGTTGGCTGTGTTTAAGGCACCGGCTTATTATTTGTGGCTTATGGCCATTGCAGTGACCGAATACGCCTTGATTTTCTCGGGTATCACATTTCTTTTACTGATATGGGGCATATGGTATACACCTTATCGGGCTGCAGGCAATATCATAGCCTTTGTGGCCTTGCTGCTGTATTTGTCTCCGCTGGTCAGAGCAGGTTTCGCAGGCAGCAGTCTGCGGACTGAAATGGATATTGCACTTGGTTCTACCCGGTTGCAGGGCAAAGACTACAATCTGAATAATCCATTCAGTATAACTGGCTTACTGACTTCTCAAGTAGTATTGCCTTCGGAAAGTTACACCTATGTCAATTACGGAGATCTTTCTTTAGCATTGGATTTTTATCGCAGTAGGGCGGGTGGGCGAAGGCCTTGTGTAATTGTCGTACACGGTGGGTCCTGGAGCAGTGGCGACAATAAGCAACTGCCGGAACTCAACGCTATTCTGGCAGAAAAAGGATATCATGTAGCGGCGATCAACTATCGCCTGGCACCTCAATATCAAACACCTTCGCCCGTGGAGGACATAGCCAATTGCATTAGATACCTGAAGGATCATAGCGAGGAATTGTCTTTGGATACCAGCAGGATTGTTTTGCTGGGGCGTTCTGCCGGCGCACAAATTGCTTTGCTTGCTGCCTATACGCTCCATGATCCATCGGTCATTGGTGTAATAGATTTTTATGGGCCGGCCGATATGGTTTGGGGATATTCTCTGCCTTCAAACCCGCTGATTATGGATTCCAGAAAAGTTATGGAAGATTACATCGGCGGGGCTTATCCTGAAATCCCTGCTAAATATGAAGATTGCTCACCGATACGCTTTGTGAACAAGCTGTCTCCGCCCACTTTGATCATCCACGGCCGGAATGATGTGCTGGTGGCCTATGAGCACAGCCGCAGGCTGGATTTAAAATTACAGGAGAATGGTGTGAAGCATTACTGGTTGAAACTACCCTGGGCTACCCATGGCTTTGATTATCATATTAATGGCCCGGGTGGACAGTTATCTACCTTTGCAGTAGAGACCTTTCTTAAAAATATAACCAACTGACATGCAGAAAACCGCGATTATAGGAACCGGTATAGCCGGCATGGGCTGCGCACATTTTCTGCAAAATGTGTCCGACCTCACCATTTACGAGCAAAATGATTATATAGGCGGACATACCAACACCGTAACGGTCGATGAGGAGGGTAAGCCCGTTTATATCGATACGGGTTTTATGGTATTCAACTATAAGACCTATCCAAATTTGTGCAGGTTGTTTGAAGAGATTAAAGCCCCTGTAAAAAAGACGGACATGTCTTTCAGCGTGCAGCATGTACCCAGTGGATTGGAATACAGCGGTTCCAGTGTAAACCATCTTTTTGCTCAGCGCAAGAACATATTCAGTCCTAAATACATTAAGATGTTGATGCAGATCGGGAGATTCAATAGAGAAAGCATCAAAATATTGGATGACCCAAAATATGCCAATTACTCTATCGGTCGGTATATCCGGGAGTTCGAATTTGGAGAAGAGATGCTGTGGAAATACCTGGTACCAATGAGTTCGGCAGTTTGGTCTACCCCAATGAAAGAGATGCTGGATTTCCCTGCGGTGACGCTGATCCGATTTTTCCTCAACCACGGCTTCCTCGGACTGGATACCCAACACCAGTGGTATACGCTGCATAATGGTAGCCAGTCGTACCGGAAACTGCTGATCCGGCCTTTCAAAGATAAAATACATATTGGTCGAAAGGCCCTTAAAGTAATACGGAAAGGGGAAAAAACAGTCATCTATGCATCTGATGGTTCCTCAGAGGCTTTCGATCAGGTGATCATAGCTACGCATGGAGATCAGGCCCTGGCATTGCTGGACGAGCCTACAGTGGCAGAACAAAGGCTGTTGTCTGCTTTTAAGTACCAATATAATAAGGCGGTATTGCATACGGATGAATCCATCATGCCGAAAGCAAAACTGGCCTGGAGCAGCTGGAATTACCGTATCGAGGAACGCGATATGGTGCCTATACCCAGCACTATTTATTGGATGAACCAGTTGCAGCAGGTATCGAAAAAGGTCAATTACTTTGTGTCGGTCAATCCCCATGAGGGTATAAATGAGCAAAAGATCATTCAGGAGATTAATTACGAACACCCTTTATTTGATATGCACGCCATTAATGCCCAGGCCGAACTCTATAAACTCAATGAAAAGGGACCGGTCTATTTTTGTGGAAGTTACTTCAAATACGGCTTTCATGAAGACGCCTTTGCCAGTGCCGTGAGACTTTGCGAACAGTTGTTAGGTAGACCAATATACGCATGACAAACACGGAGACAAAATCCTGCCTGTACAAAGCACGGATATTTCATCACCGTATGGAACCAAAACACCATCGGTTCTATTACAATATATTTATGTTTTATCTGGATCTGAATGAAATAGAAACGCTGAGCAAAAAACTTCGTTGGTTTAGCTACAATCGCTTCAATTTATTCAATTTTTGTGATAAGGACCATCTGCAGTTGCCGGCCTCCAATCCTGACCAGTCGAAAAATATCCGTGCACACATTACAGAATACCTGAGGACAAATGGAGTAGAGATCGGGAAAGGTCGTATTATGTTGCTGACCAACCTACGCACTCTTGGTCACCAGTTTAACCCTGTTTCTTTTTATTTTTGTTATGATGAAGCTGATAGTCCCCTTTGCAGTGTAGTCGAGGTGTCCAACACTTTCCATGAAATGAAACCTTATTTTCTGGGACCAGACAACTGGTTTGACAATCGCTTCCATCTGAATACTACCAAATATTTTTATGTATCGCCTTTCGTTGACATGGATACCCAATTTGATTTTAGTCTGATCCCACCGGATGAAAAGCTTAAAATCAAGATCGATGATTTTGATCAGAAAGGCAGGCGTTTTTTTACCAGTACATTAAACGGAACTAAAGTGCCATTGACCGATGCCAATATGTTGCGGTATTTTTTTAGTTTTCCTTTCATTACGATCCAGGTGATTGCCCTGATTCACTGGCAAGCTTTAAAGCTTTGGATTAAAAAAATCCCTTACCATAAAAAGGAGGCAGATAAAAATTTGCAGAAGGATGTTTATAAGCCTTATAAATGAAATAATATGTCTTAATAAAAACCCATACGGGTAAATTCTCCGTACATATCTGTAACAAACTATACCACCCAATGGCAAATACGCTAACACTTGCTAAAAAATATGGCTTTTACCAGGATATCGTACTTCGGTTTCTTACTAAAATGGATAAGGGCACTTTAAATATGACCTTAAGTAACGGCGAACAATTGAGCCTGGGGAATGGGGAGGGGCCCGTCAGTTGTCAGATAGTCGTCAATGATGATGAATTTTATAAACGTATTATCTTATTTGGTGATATTGGTTTTGGAGAGGCATATGTAGACGGTTTATGGGATACGGACAACATTACCAATGTCATCAAATGGGTTTTACTAAATATAGAGCATGCACCTGGTGTATCAGGGAGCAAAATACAGAGCCTGTCGTTAAACCTGTTTAAATGGTTCAACAAGTTGGGGCATTCCAAAAGGGAGAATACACTGAATGGCTCCCGCAAGAATATCGCTGCGCATTATGACCTGAACAATGATTTTTTTGCCAGTTTTCTGGACGCGACGATGACCTACTCCAGTGCTTATTTTTATCGGGATGGATTGTCTTTGCAAGAAGCCCAGCTGGCGAAATACGACCGATTATGCAGGCAGATGCACTTAAAGCCGGGCGATCATGTATTGGAAATAGGCAGCGGTTGGGGCGGTAATGCTATTTATATGGCGCAGACTTATGGCTGCAAAGTCACTTCCCTGACTATTTCCGAAGAGCAATATAAATTTGCAATCGGGCGTGTGGAAGCTGCCGGACTTACGCATAAGATCAGCATAGAATTGAGAGATTACCGTACTTTAGAGGGACAATTTGATAAAATCGTTTCTGTGGAAATGCTGGAAGCTGTGGGGCATAAATACCTGGATGTATATTTTAAAAAGTGTCAGGATTTGTTAAAGAAAGAGGGGATATTGGCTTTGCAGGTGATTACTTCTCCTGATTCACGCTATGATGGTCTGCGTAAAGGAGTAGACTGGATACAAAAGCATATCTTTCCTGGGTCCTTACTCCCTTCAGTAGCAGCGATCAATGGTTCGGTGAACCGTACAGGCGACATGACATTGGTAGATCTTAAAGATATAGGAATGGATTATGCCAAGACACTGAAGCTTTGGTATGAGCAATTTAATGCCAATCTTTCCAGAATAAAGGAACTTGGATTTGATGAAACTTTTGTTCGCAAATGGAATTATTATCTCTGCTATTGCGAGGCTGCTTTTGCTATGCGCAACATCAATACGATGCAATTGGTTTATGTAAGGCCGAATAATACATTGCGGTAGTTATTTTGGTTGAATAAACGCTCGTTTTTCCACTATGACTTGCTCTTCCTTAAACCTGCTGAATATGATCAGGGCGATCAGGCACAATACAAAACCACAGACGCCGTTTAGCCGCAATCCATAATCATTGCCAGGGTCTTTGCCATATACCGTCAGGAAGGCAAAGAGGGCAATCCCTAATGTTTGTCCAAGTTTTACAAATAGATATTTAACGGCGAAAAACATTCCTTCTCTGTTTTCTCCAGTGTGTTGGGCATCTTTTTGCGCAATTTCTGCAAGAATCGCATTGGGGAGAATACCGAGTGAGGCCAATGGAAAAGAAGCGCAGAGGATCAGGATATAGATCTGCACCGTTGAAGAAAATGGGAAATGCCCCAGGAAATAAATGGCTATAAATATCAGGCTGAGCATAGCAAAGGAAAACAGTACGATGGGTTTTTTGCCAATTTTTCTGGATAGATAGTTGATAAGGGGATAAAACACCAGGGAAACAAGCACCATAGTACCCATCAGCGGTCCGCCAATGGCTTCGGGAAGATCAAGCAATACAGTCACAAAATAGAGTAATCCGCTGGATATGATACTCAGAGCCATATAATAAGAAAAATCCGATACGAGATAATATTTAAAATTCTGGTTGCTAAAGGTTTTTCTGATAGCGGGAAATAAGGGCAGGCGCGAAGGTTTACTACTGGTATATTTTTTCTCATCTATGGTCAGGACGGGAACGAGCATAAAGGATCCGGCGATAATACATAGCGACCAAATGGTGTATTGTACCGCGGTATCCCGAGAGGAAATTTGGAAGAAAGACTGGATCAGATCGGCAAAGTTATTGACCAGTGCAGACAACATAATGCCTATGATAAAGCCGACCTGCTGAAAGGAAGACAATTTTACTTTTTCGGAGGCCGTCTCGGTCAGTTCGGGTAGCAGGGCATTGTAGGGGATGATGTAAGAAGTGGCACCCATAAAAAAAAAGACCATAGTGAGTCCGATCCAGAAGGCGTTATAGATGCTCTCTCCGTTTACGATGGGCGAAAATGTAAGGCAACAAAATAAGACGGTAGGGAGGATGGCCCATTTCATAAAGGGGATTCTGCGACCATTAGGGTTTTTGCTTTTGTCGCTCATTGAAGCGATAAAGGGATCGTAAAGGGCATCGATAAACCGGCCTGAAGCGGTAATGAGCGATAGAATATTGACCGCACCAAAAAGAAGCAACTGGGGGATGAAAGTGATGAGCCCGGAATTAGAAGGAGGTAAATAAAAATAAGGCAGCATAACGATGATGATATTGCTCATCATACTCCAGCCGATCATCCCACATGAATATGCAAGTTGTTTTCTTAAAGGGAGTTTGCTGGTTTGCATGGATACAAATATACTATTGCAAATTCATCTTTTCGTTAAAACCCCCAACCTGTAGGCTGTGGATAATTGACTAAAAGTTTCGCGGTCTATGTATTTTACAGTCATGGATATTCTTTTCCTTATGGAGTTTCAACAAATATGGAAGCCTGAGTGTTTAGGGTTTTTCATTTAGCAATTGTTTTAAAGTTTCATTCAGAAGTATCTTTCATGTTGCGGTGTGAAGGAATAGATAGTGAAAAAAATCGCCGTTTTTGATCCTTGTATGGTTGTTTTTGTAGTCATAGGAAAATTATTTTCCATGTCAAAATAATTTGAACAAAATGAACAAACGTATATACAATAGTAAATATTAAGTTTGTTGTGAAGGGATTGACATTCCTTAAGTACATAACAGAGAACGAGAAAACCTAATAAAATAAATATGGATTCATTTTTATTCATCTTGGCTACTGCCATAACTTGTTACACATCTATTTTGATTGCGGGGAAATCAAAACCCGCTAAGTTTTCTTATTCTTATATAAATACTAAGTCGAAGCGGCATGTTTAAAAGATCTATCTACCTATGGAGATTTCATACATTTCAACTGTAAAGGTAAACAGACTGGATTTTGTTGTTCACAATAGCGACATAGCGGTTAGAAGGTCATGATTACCCAGGGTGCGCAGTGGTGCCATGACCGAATCCTTAGTGGCTGGTGGCAACTCAATCCTTTCTAATGTTGATGACACGTTTCGTTCTCGTAGTATTGGCTCGCTTTTCCTTTTGTACCTGCATATTATATTGCACGGCGATCGGAGAAGTGGGTTCAATACAAGATGAAAAAATAAATAGGTAAAACTGATAATTATCTTATTTTTGGTTTTATTTAGTTGTTTTATCGAAATGAATATGAAAAAATTAATTGCATTACCTTTTTTTTTTTTAATACTAACCCTGAGTGCCCAATCTCAGAATATAGATTTGCTGGCTAAACTGCCAGATTCTATCTATTCTGGAAAACAAGGTAAGATGCATGTGCAAGGAGTTGCTGTCGATAAAGCAAACGGATACGTTTATTTTTCTTTTACAGATAAGTTGATTAAGATGGACCTCTCTGGCAAATTGATCGGAAGTGTGATTGGTTTTGTAGGCCATCTTGGCGATTTGGATCTTAATGAAAATGACGGAAAGATCTATGGTTCTCTTGAATATAAAAATGATGCCATCGGTAAAGGGATCAGAAAAGAACTGGGGGTGAAAAGCAACAATGAAAATGGCTTTTATATAGCCATATTTGATGGCTCCCGTATCATACGCCCCAATATGAATGCGGAAAAAGAAGATTTGTTGCGCACAGTTTCTGTCCGGGAAGCAGTAAAAGACTATGAGGCGAATGTGCGTGTAGGAAATGAAACAAAACCACACCGTTTTGCATGTTCCGGAATAGATGGCGTTGCCTTTGCACCAGCAATAGGAAGTCCAAATTCCAGCAAAAAATACTTATACGTTGCCTACGGTGTTTATGGAGATACCGACAGAGACGACAATGATCATCAGGTGATCCTGCAATATGATGTTGCCAACTGGAGCAAATACGCTCAGAATCTATTGCAGGATAAGCTGCATCAGTCAGGACCGGAAAAGCCTCTGGAAAAGTATTTTGTAAAAACAGGCAGCACCCGTTATGGTATTCAAAATCTGGCTTATGATGCTCATACTGGTAATTTGTTTGCCGCCGTATATCGCGGGGCTAAAACTCAGTTTCCAAACTATGACCTCTTCGTAATCGATGCCCATAAAAAACCTGGCAAAGATCAAATCACATCGGACAATCAAAAGATAAAAGTTAAAACTCTTTCGTTATTACAGGCAGGGCCAAAAGACGACAAATCAGGCATCAGAGGCTGGAATTTTGAATGGGGTGCTACTGGCTTATGCCCATTAGGAAATGGACTGTTTTATATTTCACACAATAAAAAATATAAGGATGGACAACAGGAGAGCACGGTTTATAAATATAAATGGGTCGGAGATACTCAAAATTCATTTAAACGGGTGAAATAGAACCTAATCGTCAGATTTTCCGACCAGTTTCCATGTGTATGAGTTGCCTTCCTTAACAATACCAAAATAGTCAAAAGTACCATTGGCGCGGTCACCCGCTGCGTCCAATGCACCTGCACCAACTACGCCGCTGTGTTTGTTGGCTTGCTCTACAAACAGGGTCTTAAGTTTGTTAAAATCAGACGTATTGCCATTATTCGCTTCTATGGTATAGGCAATTGTCCACATGGCATCATAAGCTGCCAAAGCAAATGCATCCGGTTCTACCGCGGTTTTTGCTTTAATACGCGCTGCAACAGGTTTCCATTTTGACTCCGTAGCAACCGGCAAACCAAATGAAGGGGCAAAAAATGATGTTTTGATCACAAAGTCCGCAACGGCAGCATCACTTAAAAATGCAGCACTTAGAACAACTCCGTCGCCTCCAAACCATTTCACTCCACTTAAGACAGGGTCTAATGTTGCCAGTTTAAAAATTTCCGCACCTTCATCAAAGGACGCCAGATAGATACCAACCTTGTCTGCGCCGTGAGTGGCTATGAGTGTTGTAAGCTGGGCTTTTATAGCGGCAACAACTGTCGCATAATTCGTTAATGTAGTCGAATATGGTGTAATGGTCACCGTCTGACCGGCTTTAGCCGTAAATGCTGCCCCGGTAGAGGTTTGCAGGCCCTTGTTACCTGCGTCATCCCTGGCAACCGTGACCAATCCTTTGAATCCCTTTTTGGCGATGGTTGCTGCAATGGCAGCGCCCTCAATTTTATCGGAAGGACAGAAGCGAAAAATAGCATCGTTTTCAATAGCCAAGCTGCCCGCTGTACTGCTTTGACTGACTACAATAATCTCTGCAGCATCGCTAAGTGGTTTAATGGCTGCAAGCTCTGCACTGGACTGTGGGCCGATCACAAAGCTTGTTTTATTGCTTTTAGCTTTTGTGAAAAATGTTTTTGCAAGTTCTGTATCCAATTTCGTATCCGATACTGAGACCGCTAATTTAAAGTTGGAATTTTTGCTGGCCAAATAGACATTGATGTCCTCTGCGGCAAGTTCTATAGCTGCTTTTGATGTAATTCCTAACGATGACCAATTGCCGGTTAAGGAGAAAAGCCCTTCAATATTTACCGTTTTCTGAGCGGCATCCTTCTTTTTACACGCCTGGAAACTGAGCGTAATTGCTGCTAAAGCTGCAATAGGAATAAAAAATTTTTTCATTGTCTTTTTGTACTTTTCAATTTTAACGGAATGATCAAATTATGATTTGCTTAACCAATAGTATCTGTGTGTCAATACGATATTGTCTAAAGATACATAAATACAACTATATATTCTAAAGCCAATCGGTTTAAAATTTGAAATAAATTGATAGTACTTTTCTATGGAAGTATGCTCACCCGTTTTTGAGGGAACTGGTCGGCATGAGAAAAAATCATGTGCACGATATAGTCATTAGAAGGGTAGGGTGTCAATGCTGATCGCAACATATCCGGTTCGTTTACATCCACATGGTTGGATATATAACCCATCCCATAAAATTTACCCTGTTCAATCAGAAGACAGCTTTGTTCGTCTTCTGTTCTGCCTTTGTCAATTACCGCAAAAGAAGGAAGCATAACTTTCAACTGGCCCATTGCGTATTTGACCCTGACATTATAAGACGCCGCCGATTCTTCACCGATACAAGCTCCGGTGCATTGCCCTTGCTCATGAGCAGTACAAGCAGATCTGTTTTTCTGAATAAAACATAACTTTTCACATAGCAAATGCTCACTGATCAGCATCTTTAAAAGATTGTGGCCATCTATTAGGGTATTGAAACTATACAAAGAGACTGCGTTCTTTTTATATTTATCAATGCCCAACCGGATATAACCTTTTTGGTCTTCAAACGCGTACAACCCATATTTCTGCTCAAAACGCTTCAAGGCCCGGTTGTTCTCAGGCCATATTTTTTTTATTTCCGTTGCTTCTAGTATAAAAGCCATGAGTTCTGTACCGCACACTTCAAAATCCACACGGTGTATGTCTTTCAAAAAATTCTGTCGCTGTTTGCCTATATTATTGCCCGTAAAATGAGAGCATACCCTCTTTTTAATGCTTTTTGCTTTTCCAATATAGATGACCTTACCTTTCTGGTCTTTAAAGTAATAAACACCCGGAGAAAGGGGTAGTTTATCAATTTCCGATTTCGGTAAATTCGGTGGCAAAGCCTGCTCTTTTGACGAACGGTTCAGTGTTTGGGCAATAAGACCTTCTATATCGGTTTGAAGGAGCAGAGTGAGCAGTTGTGCAGTAGCAGCGGCATCGCCGCCCGCCCGGTGCCTGTTGGTTAGTGGTATTTTTAATGCGTCACAAAGCTTACCGAGGCTATAAGACCGATGGCCTGGCAGGATCTTCCGGCTTAGCCTAACAGTACACAACTTTTTTACCTGTAATTGATAACCGCTTTCAGAGAGCTGATGCCTGATGAATGAATAATCGAAATTCACATTATGGGCTACAAATACTTTGTCTTGCAAAATATCGTAAATTGTAGGCGCAACTTCGTTAAATGAAGGGGCATCGCGTACCATTTCATTGCTGATATCAGTTAGTGCCTCAATATACAGGGGTATTTCCTGTCCGGGATTGATTAGCGTCTCATAACTATCCACTACATGCTGACCATCATGTATGAGTATGCTGATCTCGGTAATCCCATTTCCTGCGGCGTAACCACCAGTGGTCTCAATATCTACTACGGCATACAACATATTCACTTCATTATTACAATGTGTAAATATGCTAATTATTTTAGTAAAATACTATTTAATTTGTTAGGGCTTTATAGAAATGGATATCGTTGATTTTTTCTCAACTTATATCTTGTACTAAGATGGGATTACTCAATATTTTATATATAGGGCATTTATTTGCAATTTCCAGTAATCTTTGTCGGTCAGTATCCAAAAGATCACCTGTCAATTCAATTTTTTTTGTGATCCTTGTTTCCTTGCTGATCTTATCTTCCGGGCAGATGGCCAGGTGGATTTTAATGTGTTCAAGATTTAACTTTTTACGGTCCGCATACATCCTAAGTGTAATTGCTGTACAGCTCCCGAGGCTGGCCAGCAACAAAGCCGCCGGTGGCATTCCTTCATCGGTGCCACCCAAATTTTCTGGCTCATCAGAATATATAAAGTGCCCACCAGAATACACTTTAGTTTTATAATTGGACCGGTCTAATTCGGTTACTGCAGTAATTTGATGATTTTCCATAATTGTGGCTAATACCCTAAATTTAACAATTATAATAAAAATATTGGCAGGAAAGCAGTTCGTCACCCATATTGCTGCGAAGGGCTTAACAAAAAGATATTATTTGTTTAAAATTCGCTAAACATTTTACATGCATATTTGTTATACTATTCCTAACCAAATCCCTATGCTGAGCAATTATCTAAACTTCCAGTTTTATGTGAAAGAAAGACCCATAAAGGGCTTCTGTATGAAAATACATGACGACTTTCATGAAACCTATGCGGTGGTCATAGATGGCTACCACTCTTTTTGTATTTGGCTGGATGCCTCTACGTCTACCTGGTGTTTTTCAAAATATACCAATATAGACCGGGGTATATTGGATCAGATCATCCAAAATTTATCAGGAACAGACGAACAACAGGCCGAGCCCTGTTAAATTCTAAACAGCATCAACACCTGATAATTTGCAGGAAGTTTATCCGAAGAACAAATAGCATAATCCTATCGCAGTGCAGACACCAACCAGGTCGGCAAGTAGCATCGCGCCAATTGCGTAACGCGTATTTTTGACGCTGATAGAGCCAAAATACACAGCAATAACGTAGAACGTTGTATCTGATGCACCCTGGAAAACACCCGATAGCTTACTGGCAAACGAATCCGGACCATAAGTAGTCATCGTGCTGACCATCATACCCCTCGCTGCCCCTCCACTTAAAGGCCTGATCAAGGCGGTAGGCAATCCTTCTACAAAGCGCGTATCTGCACCCAGAAGCGCAAAGAAGTTTTTTATACCCATGATTACTACTTCAAATGTACCGCTTGTGCGGAGCATACTGATCGCGACCAGCATTCCTACCAGGTATGGCACAATTTTAATAGCTGTGTCGAAGCCATTTTTAGCACCCTCGATAAAAGAATCGAAGACATCGGTTTTCTTATACAATGCACCAAGTATGATCAACAGGAAAACGAGTAAGATCAGTCCATTGCTCAGCATGCCTGAGAATGATTTAATTCCATCGGCGTTTAAAGAAGTAATATATAACACCAATAAAGCAATAACTACAGAAATACTGGCAATCCAGGCAATAATAACTGGTTGTAGAAGATTGATCTTTTGCTTGAAGGAAACAATGAGCATTGCAGCCATCGTACCAACAAAGGTTACGATCAGGCAAGGAATAAATATATCAGTCGGATCAGAAGCATTTTGAGACGCACGGATGGCGATCACACTGACGGGAATCAGGTTTAAGCCTGCTGCATGTAAACATAAAAACATGATCTGCGCATTGCTGGCCGTATCCTTGCTCGGATTAAGTTCTTGAAGACTGGCCATCGCCTTTAACCCAAACGGTGTCGCTGCATTGTCCAGACCCAATAAATTGGCAGAGAAATTCATAATCATATGGCCCATCGAAGGATGTCCCTTAGGAATGTCAGGAAACAGCTTAGAGAAAAACGGACTGATGATTCTTGACAATAGACGAATGCCTCCTGCTTTCTCCGCAATACTCATAAAACCCATGAACAGTGCCAGAATCCCGATGAGTTTAAAACACAACTCTACTGCAACCCAACAGGTTTGAATAATGCCATCCAGTTTTAAAGGGTTCGCAGCATCATCCGCCTTACCGATGACCATCCAGTTGAAAATTTCAGTTTGTCCGAGGAAGAAACATTTTATACTTGCTACAACGATCGCAACAATTATAAAAGCCGACCAGATTCTGCCTAATGCCATTAAGTTGATTTAGTTTAGGGTTTAAAATTAAACTTTTGATTCTAATTTTCCGTTTTTAAAAGACAATATTATCGATTCGCCCAATAAAAGGTCAAAGTTTGCATCTTCATATAAGGTTATATCTCCCTTTATTGTGGCACCAGGTTTTTGAAAGACCTCATAGGCAGATAAAATATCCAAATCTCCAATATCCTGAACAACATAAGTTTTAGTCGTTCCAGCTCCATCAAGGTTTGGTTTTTCCTCATAGTTTATCCCTATACTAACCTCAATATCACCAAGCAGGACTCCATGGATCAGCATATGAAAGATCTGCTTGTTGTTCTTTGGGATACTGAAATAATGATCCAGTTTTTGTTGTGTGTAGCTTTTAGAAGCAATAGAATTTAACGCAGACAGAATGGATAAGAAGTAATATTTTCTGATCTCCTGTTTTTCTCCATCGTTCAACAAGCCCCCAGCTTCAATCAGGATAGTAGAGGTACCCCTCAGCTGAAAATTGTCACCAAAAGCCCTTGGTTCATACTCATCGTCAAACAAACCTATTTGGCCCGCTAATAGGGAATCTACTGCGTCAAACATATCCGCAATGACCAGCATGGCATTTTCACGTCCCGGGCTGTTCGATAATTTCTCGTCAAAGGCCGGAGCTAGATAGGAGAGTGTAGCAGGCCGCTTTGTTCCGTTGACACTCCAAAGCGTAAGCTGATCGTGCAGGTTAAAACCAAAATCCGGTTGTATAGTGGCCTGCAATTCTTTAAGAATTTTGGCCTCTGGTGATACAGTTTTTAAAAAATCCCTGTTGATGTCTATTTGCTGTGCATTACGCCTCGTAAATCGCTCTGCTCCGTCTGGATTGACCATAGGGAAGATATAGAGTGTACAACGCGTGCTCAAATCATTTAGAGCTATGCTATGCTTATCAAGCTGTAAATAATTGATCAGATCAAATAGAGCCATAGTTCCAGTGGCTTCATCACCATGCATCTGGCTCCATAAAAATACCTTAACAGGCCCTTGTCCCCATTCAATCAGGTGGAGCGACCTTCCCTCCGCCGATAAACCCAGCTCTTTAGCTTTAAATACCGCTGGGAGTCCCGCGATCAGTTTGATTACTTCAGGGTGTTTAATAAAGCGGTTGCTAAGGGCAGTTTCTACAAAAGATGGGTAATCTGCCATTACCCGCTCCATGTTAAGGTTTTCCATCTGTCAGCTCAAATCCCCATGTTTTGCCTTTTTCTGATGCAGAAACACCATCGACCATCCATACCGGTGCTTTTGCGCCTTTCAGATAATAGTCGAAAAATTGCTGTTCCCTGATTTGGATGTCCTTCCTGTTTTGCCGCTGGATAAGATTGTGCGCTTCATTGTTGTAATTCAACATCCATACTGGTTTTCCAAGCCTTTTGAGGCCGGTAAACATTTCAATACCCTGATACCATGGCACAGCCCCATCCGCATCATTAGCCATAATCACAACAGGTGTCTTCACCTTCGGAAATTGAAACAGTGGAGAATTCTCTATATAAAGATCAGGGTTTTCCCAGAGTGTTTTTCCGATCCTGCTTTGTGTTCTTTCATATTGAAATTGTCTGTTCATACCGGATTCCCAACGTATACCACCATAGGCTGAGGTCATATTGACCACCGGTGCGCCTGCCCATGCGGCAGCATACATATCCGTTCTGGTGATCAGATGGGCCACCTGGTATCCACCCCAGCTTTGACCTTGCAAACCAATCTTGCTTCCATCAACCCAATTGTTTTTCTTAAGGGATTCTACACCTGAATTGATAAATTCTTCAGCCGATCTGCCGGGATAGCCATTTTCATAACTAATATCAGGTGCAAAAACCAGGTATCCATTGCTCACAAAGTAAGGAATGTTGAGCCTCGACGGTGTAGGAGCAGGTGGCTGATAAGCATAAAGACCATCTGAAAGTTTCTCATAGAAATAAACGATCATTGGGTATTTTTTGGCCGGGTCAAAATTCTCAGGTTTATATAGTATACCTTCCGAGTTGAAGCCTTTTGGTGTGGTCCATTTCACCAGTTCGGCCGTTCCCCAGTTGTAGTTTTTCTGCTGGGGATTGGTGCTGCTTAATTTTGTTTCTGTTTTAAAATCCGTAGACACGTATACATCCGGTGACAACTGATAATTGCCTTTATCGTAGGTTATACGGTCGCTGTTTTTCGCTTTTACCAATTTCGAATAGTACATCTTATCCATAACAGCCAGCTCAGGGCTTTTATTGTCATTGATGTTTTTCCTGTAAAAACCATATTCTTTGGTCACGTTATTAAATGCGGATAACCAAACCCGGTCTTTTTTATTGAAAAACCTGAAATCAGGATCTGTTTTCTCAATTCTGAAGGTAATCTTATTTTGTCTGCCGAATTCATTCGTAAGGTTCTTAGCCTGGCCTTTTCCATCCGGATTAAGTTCCCAAATGTCATACCGGTCATAGATCAATACCGACTTGTCATCTTCTGTCCATCCGGCCAGTCCATATGGGCCAGGGCTGGCTGGCATATCGTTTTCTTCATCAGCAAATTTCACAGTCATACCTTGATTGATCTGTGTGACTTTTCCTGTTGCAATTTGATAGGTATACCAGTTGGATGTTTTTCTGTCGAAATACAACACATAGAAGCCGTTGGGGGAGGCCATCGCATACCCGGACAATCCCTCTATGATTTTCTTTCTGGAGCCATTTTTCACGTCAACAAGGTAGTAGTCGCTAATGGATTCACCGGTCCATTGGGTTTGTGCCCTGTTGCCATAATCGGTAGCAGCCAGAACGAAATTGGAGTTGCCTTCATTGATCAGACTTCCCTCAGGAAGTTTAATATCAGTAAGCGGTACTATTTTCGGGTCGGCACTAAAAATATCAATAGTCGTTAAATAACTTCTTTTCAATTCCTTTTCCAGGTTTTTCAACTGCATAGGTTGCAGATAATCGTCCTTGTAACTCCAGATATCTAGTTTAGCATGCTCGAAATCAACTAACGTGGTGTCCTTTGGCTTTTTTGCAGGTGCGATTCCGAAGTACAATCTACGGCCCTCTTTGTTGAAAGTTAGTTTTCCTTCGTCCTGTATAGCCCATCCGGTAGGCAATCCCGGTATTTCTTTATCGACCAAAATCTGTGCAGTATCCAGACTTACTGAATTGTAGTAAATGTTGTATTCTTTGATTTCCTTTTTATCGTCACTTTGTTCGCCAAGAAAGGCGAGATATTCATTTTCATCATCAAAAACAAAGCTCTTGAAGGTACCTTTCCCTTTTACTAATTTTTTGATACCTCCTGTTTCTGTATTGAGCAGGAAAACTCCTGCTTCGACCGACTTATCCTTTGCGGAACCCAAAGAAGAATAAATAAGCTGCTTACCATTCTTGCTGAGTTTGTACGTATCTACAAATTTAAACGTCCGTTCCAGGCCGGTCAGCAGATTTCTGAAAATTAAATCTGTACCTTCCTTTTTACTGCTACCGGGTTTATCTTCTGCCATAAATCCGTCTTCCATATCCTTTGGGGCAGGACTGGCAGTGCTTTTATTTTTTTTGGCTGTATCCAGTGGCTTTTCCAATTGATAAGCAATCACAGAAAGACCTTCTTCCGGTAATTCGAAAGATCTGACCCTTGCGACTTTATAGATGGCAGAATTGGTCAGGTTTAGTATGCCCAGGCTGTCTTTAGTCATCTCCTCTGGTTTCTTTTTCTTAATCCTTTCCAGCCTGGTGTCTTTAAATAAAGGCTTGATATTGAAAACAGCAAATTTAGAGTCTGCACTGAATTTAACCCCGCTGCCCCTGGCTACTTTAGTTTTATTGTTGGTCACTATATTATTAAAATTTAGTGAACCATCGCCTTCCTGAGGAAGAATACTAAAAGCGATCCATTGTCCATCATTAGAAAGTTGCTTAAGGCCAATGGATTCCCAGGAATCATAAACACTATGGTCCAATGGCTTTTTTTGTGCGTAACTCGCTGTGAAAAACAATAAAAAGATTAAAGTCAGATTTTTTTGCATGACGGAATTTGTTTGTTGAATTGGTGCTTTAAAATTGGCTTTTTTTACCGGATATTGATTAAATCTCCTTTAAATTTTACATAATTACTAAAATAGATAGGAAGCTGAAACATAAACCCCATATCCCTTTGATGTAAAGAAAAAAAGGCTGTTCAAATTAATGATGCAGCCTTTTTTTTTGTAAAAATGTCTTATTACTTTGTTTTCTTTTGCTGTGCAGCTTGCTGCTGTTGCTGGCGCATATAATCATCCAGTCTCTGTTGAAACTTAGATTTCTTTTTTTGCTCTACAGGCTTTGTTTTGTTTTCCAGCAAGGTAGCATGGATCTTTTTATCATCCACCATCTTTTTAATCAGAAATTGCTGACCGAATGTAAGCATATTCGCTAAAAAGTAATAGTAGTTCAATCCGGAAGGATAGCTGTTCAATACACCAAGGAAAACAACAGGCATGATATAACCGATGTATTTCATTTGTCCGGTAGCACCGGAGATCTGATTGTTGAAATACGTGTAGATCAAGGTTGAGATTGTCATGAGTACACACATTAAACTTAAGTGGTCACCAATGAACGGAATCGTAAAACCGAATTTAATAAAGTCATCATACGTAGACAAGTCTTTCATCCATAAGAAACTTTCACCCCTTAGTTCAAACAAGTTGGGGAAGAAAAAGAAGAAAGCCATTACAAAAGGCAGCTGCAGTAACATTGGCAAACATCCGCCGAGCGGGTTGACGCCCACCTGCTTATACAATTTCAAATATTCCTGCTGTAATAGGGTAGGGTTGTCCTCGCCCACTTTAGCTTTGATCTCATCCATTTCTGGCTTCAAAATTCTCATCTTGGCCATTGAGATGTACGATTTGTACGTTAATGGTGACATCGCCACCTTAAGCAAAATAGTCAATACCAAAATGATCAGTCCGTATCCCCATCCGAATCCTTCCAGGAAGTTAAACACGGGCAGCACCACAAACCTGTTGATGTATTTCAAAGGCCAGTAACCCATATCTACTTGTTTCTCAATCTCATGTCCCTGCTCTTTTAATACAGAGAATTTATTGGTTCCGAAGTAGAACTTCATTGCATAGTTTTGCGCGGCAAGGTGGTTGTATGGAAGTTCCATATTGGCACCATACCATTTGATTTCACCAGGCTTTGTACTGGATACCACTTCCAGGTTGCCCTTATCAAATCCGCTGCCGGGAATCAATACTGCCGAAAAGAAATGCTGCTTGAAGGAAATCCATTCGATCTTACCTTCATTAAGTTCCAGTTTCTCATCTTTAGCCACGCTCAAATGATCTGGATTCTGATTCAAATATTTATAATATGGGCTTGAATGCTCCCGCTCTTTAACAGAAGATTTCTCTTGTTCCAGCAAAGTAGCTTCCCAATTCAACATCACGCTATTGTTTTGGATGACCTGATTCAAGCCATTCAGGTTGATATTAAAGCCTACATTATTGCTGTTTGGTTGCAGGTCGTACACATATTCCACGAATTGATTGGCACCGTAATCGGCACGCATCTGTATAGAATTGGCTGTTTTGCTGGCCGTAAAATATAGATCGTTGGTGCTGATGCGTTTTCCTGCTGCGCTTAAGATCAGACCAAACTTATTCTGATTGCCATTAAATAAAACTACAGGTTTCCCTTCGTAAGTCTCTTGTCCTTTAACTTCTACAGATAGGATCTTCCCGCCTTTGTTGGTAAAAGTTAGTTTTAACCGCTCATTTTCCAGTACACTGGTTTGTTCGGTACCAGAGATATTGCCACCGAATGGCCCTTTCAGCGCTGTGGAGTCTATTGCAGGTAGGGCTGTAACAGCAGCAGCCGGAGCAGGTGCAGTAGAGGCTCCTGCCTTTTTTAGCGAGTCTGCAGTAATTCTTTCCTTTTCTTTTTTTATTTCAGTCTCATTTGGCGAGATAAAGTAAAAACTGCCTGCCAGAACGATCATGATCAGGAAAAGCCCTGTGAATGTATTTTTATCCATTATTGTTATTTATTCGTCGATTATTTCGTTTTCTTTTTCGCAAACTCCATCGCAGCGGCGACAAATTTAACAAAAAGTGGGTGAGGATTAGCAACAGTTGATTTTAATTCCGGATGAAACTGTCCGCCGACAAAGAAAGGATGATTTTTAAGCTCTACAATTTCAACAAGACCGCTCTCCGGATTGATCCCGGAAGCCGTCATTCCAGCCTCTTCATATTGCTTTAAATATTCATTATTAAATTCGTAACGATGTCTGTGACGTTCGGTGATGTGTGTTTTTCCGTAGGCAGAATATGCCTTAGTGCCTTTTTTTAGGTCGCATGGATAGGAACCCAAACGCATCGTACCGCCTTTATTGGTTATGTTTTTCTGCTCTTCCATCATATCGATAACCGGATGTGGCGCTTCCTCATCAATTTCAGTCGTGTTTGCATTGGCAAGGCCCAATACATTACGTCCGAACTCAATTACCGCACACTGCATACCCAAACATATACCAAAGAACGGCACATTGTTCTCACGCACATAGCGGATGGAATCAATTTTACCTTCAATACCACGGCTACCAAAACCTGGAGCAACCAATATGCCATCTAAATGACCCAGTTTTTCGTTTGCATTGTCCGGAAAGATCTCTTCTGAATGCACATATTCAACCCTTACTTTACATTCATTTTTGGCACCTGCATGTATAAAAGATTCGATTATCGACTTATAAGCATCCGGAAGTTCTACGTATTTACCGATCAGTCCGATGCGCACTTCAGCAGTAGGATTCTTTAAACGACCAAGGAAATCTTTCCAGCTTTCCATATCCGGTTCATTTTTATGGGCCAGTTTAAGCTTAGTCAGCACGGTTTTATCCAGCTGTTCTTTGATCATCAGTAATGGAACGGAATAAATAGAGGAAGCATCCATGGACTCTATAACCGCATTTACATTTACGTTACAGAATAGAGCAATCTTTTTACGGATGTCCATATTGATATGGTGCTCGGTACGGCATACCAGGATATCTGGTTGTATACCATATTCCAATAATGCCTTCACAGAGTGTTGAGTAGGCTTTGTTTTAAGTTCACCAGCGGCTGCCAGGTAAGGTACCAATGTCAGGTGAATGACAATCGCATTGTTGGCACCCGCTTCCCACTTAAACTGGCGTACAGCCTCTATGAAAGGTAAAGACTCAATATCACCAACCGTTCCGCCCAATTCTGTGATGACGATGTCAAACTCACCTGTTTCACCTAAAATACGCATGTTGCGCTTAATCTCATCGGTAATATGGGGGACGACCTGTACTGTTTTTCCTAAATATTCTCCCTGCCGTTCTTTGTTGATCACATTCTGATAGATCCGACCGGTCGTAATATTGTTCGCCTGGGAGGTAGGTACATTCAGGAAACGCTCGTAATGACCAAGGTCAAGGTCGGTCTCTGCACCATCTTCGGTGACATAACATTCACCATGCTCATAAGGATTTAGTGTTCCCGGATCAATATTGATATAAGGATCAAATTTTTGAATGGTTACACGATAACCTCTTGCCTGTAATAATTTAGCTAAAGATGCGGAGATGATGCCCTTACCCAATGAGGATGTAACACCGCCCGTAACAAAAATATACTTAGTCATGTTTGTGAGTTTTTGAAAGCTTTTAAGTGCTTTCTTAATTGTTTTTGTACGGGATACAAAGGTAAGAAATATTGTCAGACTAGCTCATTACCTTCCGATAAATTTTAATCTATTTAGCTTATGCCTGATTATGAATTTCTTACCCGATGAATTATTTTAATAAGAACTCCATTAAACAAAAAAGGCCTGGCTCGTTTAGCCAGGCACTCTCTTAAATTATATTTGGTTAGAATATGCGGTTAGGTTGATTATTTCGGTTTATAATTTTGTAGACAGTTTACAAGTCTAGTAAAAATATATCAATTATTGTTAAAATCAAAATAAAAAATATTTTTTGTTACAAACAATTGTGTTGTTATTAACAACATTGATAATACACCTTAACTTTTTTTTCTTTCTCAGACCAGGCGATGTAGACTTTTGTGTCTTTACTGAACCTGTACATAAAGCCATTTAGATTGGAATTTTTAAGCTCCTTATAAAATTCCTTATCAGGTGTATAGCGGTCTGCCGTCTCATTTTCTGTTACGGCTGGCTCCAGAAAATTGTCTTCTTCGAAAAATAAATCATATTCTTTCAATATAAAGGCAAACTGTTCTTTCTTTTTATCAAGCGCTACAGTAGATTTATAACCGTCAACCAGGTCAGCACCTTTAAAATCTTTACTGTAGATCAATTCACCTCGATGTGAAGTGATTGTAAACCGGATGATCATATTGCCTGGTTTATCTCCGCTTAGGGTCAGTTTAAAGCTGTCTGCCATCAAAGAATCACTAAAGGGCTTCAGTACCAATTGTGCTTTAACTCCTTTCTCTACCACAGCCTTATCGGTACGATTGCCCGTGCAGGCCAATAAAAATAGCAATAAGGTAAAGCAAGTTATAGAGAGTCGTTTCATAAACTGTATACTGGTCCGGATATCCTATTAACCTAAAGTTTGGCAATTTTGTTTAAATCGGCCGGGGTGTCAATGGCAATCGTCTCTAAAGCAGTCACCCTGGTCTGTATTTTATAGCCATTTTCTACCCAGCGTAATTGTTCCAGACTTTCAGAAAGCTCAAGCGGGGAAGCGACCAAATTGGTTATCTCCAGCAAGGCTGCCCTTCTGTACCCATAAATTCCAATATGTTTATAAAACTGGTGCTTTTCCATCCATTGCGCAGGTTCTCCATTTCGGATAAACGGAATGGTCTGACGGCTAAAATAAATCGCCTCCTGTCTTGAATTCACTACCACTTTAGGGATGTTCTGATTAAACAGTTCTTCCTGCGTATGGATTTCTTTAATTAAAGTCGCCAGTTCGGTACTTTCCGACTCAAAACAGGAAACCAGCAAATCGATCTGCGCTGGGTCTATATAAGGCTCATCGCCCTGTATATTGATGATGATCTCATATTCCGGCCATTCACGGGCAATTTCCGCGCAGCGGTCAGTACCACTCTGATGATCCGGACCGGTCATCACATACTCTCCGCCAAAGCGGACTACTTCTTCTGCAATGCGCGGGTCATCTGTGGCCACAACCACGCGGTCAAGGCCCGATGTCTTTTTAGCTTGCGCATATACACGCTCAATCATGCTTTTGCCATTGATCTGAACCAGTGGCTTCCCGGGAAAGCGGGTAGAGGCGTAACGCGCAGGTATAATTCCTAATATCTTCATTAAAACAAGCCGTTTATTTCTCTTTCTACTGATTGGATGACCGTACCCAGATCTTCCGGGTTATTGGAAAAATCAAGCCTGTCCTTATCCAATACCAAAAGCTTACCCGCATGATAACCTTTGATCCAGGCGTCATATTTTTCATTCAGTTTGGATAAATAATCGATCCTGATGCCTGCTTCATATTCTCTGCCCCGGCGTTGAATATTATTGACCAGTGTCGGCACGGAAGCTTTCAGGTAGACCAGCAGATCTGGCGGTTTTATAAAAGAAGTAATGTTACTAAATATAGCCTGGTAATTGTCATGGTCGCGGGTTGTCATCAAGCCCATATCATGAAGGTTTTCTGCAAAAATATAAGCATCTTCATATATGGTCCTGTCCTGCACTACATCCCTTTTATTGTTCTGAATGTCTACGATTTGTTGAAACCGGCTATTGAGAAAATAAATCTGCAGATTAAAACTCCATCGTTTCATATCGCTGTAGAAATCTTCCAGGTAAGGATTGTTCTCCACAGTCTCATATAAAGCTTCTGAGCCATAATGTTTGGCCAGCAGGCCAGTTAGCGTAGTTTTGCCCGCACCGATATTCCCAACGATCGCTATATGCATATGTATACTATATTATAATTAGATAGAGGATTGATTTGAGCGTCTGTTCAAATCTAACATCTAAAATCTAATATCTGAAATTAAAATGATTTAAAACCTATAAGCTGTCTCACCTCTCTTAAGGTATTTTGCGCACTTTCCCTGGCTTTCAAAGCACCATGCTTGGCCACCTGCCGCAAATAGGAAGTATCTTTCGAAATTTCATCAATACGCTCACGGATTGGTGTATTGAACGTGATCATATCCTCAGCTAGCTGTTTTTTAAAGTCGCCGTATCGTATGGCCATCTTATTGTACAGACCATCAAAATGCTCCAGCGTATCAGGTGAAGAAACGATCTTCATCAGGTCAAACAGATTTTGTATGGCTTCTGGTTTAGCCTGATTCTCCTCTGTCGGTCCGCCATCAGAAACCGCTTTAGCCATCTTCTTACGGATGATTTCAGGACTGTCAGACAGATAAATACAGTTTCCCTCCCCGCTTGATTTACTCATTTTTCCTTTGCCGTCCAGGCCGGGCACCTTAACCAGGTTTTGCGAGTAATTAAAAGCAACAGCTTCAGGAAAGAAATCGGCCTGGTACAATCTGTTGAAACGGTTGCCAAAAGTACGGGTCATTTCCAGGTGTTGTGCCTGGTCTTTACCCACAGGCACTTTAGTAGCCCGGTGCAGCAAAATATCGGCAGCCATCAATGTGGGGTAGGTCAGCAGTCCTGCATTGACATTGTCTGGTTGTGATCTTACTTTATCTTTGAAAGAAGTACTTCGCTCCAGTTCGCCCATGTAAGCGTTCATATTCAGGTAGAGATACAATTCAGCCACTTCCGGTACATCAGATTGCACATATATCGTGGTTTCTTCTGGATTCAGTCCACAAGCCAGATATTCCACCAATACATGTTTCACATACTGATGCAGATCCTGAGAAGTAGGATGGGTAGTCAATGAATGAAGGTCCGCAATAAAAAAATAACAGTTGTAATCATACTGCATCTTCACAAAATTGGTCACTGCACCAAAATAATTTCCCAAGTGTAATTTTCCTGTCGGACGTATACCGCTTACTACCGTTTCTTTCATGGGGCCGAAATTAATAAAAAACCCGCATTCCTTAATTTTATAATTTGTAATTTTGAATTCAATGACCGGCATACTGAAGCAAATCCACCGCACCTATACCTTGTTTATTATTTTGCTCTTTTTCGCCTTGCTGTATCCGTTTTATTACCTCTGTTCCAGAAAATCCCAATGGTATGGCATATTAAATGGCTTAAGAAAGATTCATTGTTACCTCATCTGCATATTTTCAGGCGTAATTTTGAAGTTTGAGTATGAAGAAGCCCTGTCCGAAAACCAGACCTATATCTATTGCGCCAACCATACATCCAACCTGGATATCATCATATTATGTATCCTCGCTACGGGAAGGTTTCATTTTATGGGCAAGACCGAACTCCTGGACAATCCCGTGCTGAAAATATTTTTTCAAACCATCGATATTCCGGTCAACCGGGAGAGCAAGATTTCAGCTTTCAGGGCCTTTAAGAAAGCTGGGGAAAACCTGGAAAAGGGGATGAGCCTGATCATATTTCCGGAGGGGAAGATTGATGATGCCTATCCACCCGTATTGCAACCTTTTAAAAACGGGCCTTTCAGATTGGCCATTGAGCACAGCATCCCTATTATTCCGGTGAGTATCACCGACGCCTGGAAGTATATGTGGGACGATGGTTCGAAGCATGGGACCAAACCCGGAATATGTAAAATCTATGTCCACAAACCTATGAATACCAAAGATTTGAATATAGATGATTCAGATTTGCTAAAAGACCGTATTTTTGACCTGATAAACAGTAAACTCATCCACAAATGATTATAGATAAGCAAACCGTAGAGAAAGTAGCCAGCCTGGCGAGAATTAAAGTTGAAGAGCAGGAAGTTGGCGTTCTCGTAACTGAAATGAACAAAATACTCACTTTTATGGAAAAGCTTAATGAATTGGATACCAGCAATGTGGAACCTTTGGTCTATATGAACAAAGAGGTAAACGTGTGGCGTGAGGATGTTGTGAAGCAGGAAATCACCGTAGAAGAAGGATTGAAAAATGCGGCTGTACATAATGAAAGCTATTTCATGGTGCCGAAAATTATAGAAAAGTAGGGTTTTGGTGTAACATTGCAGTGCAGCCTGCGGTCTAAAATCAACTCACCATGGTCTCGTTACCATAAACACAAATTATACCAATGAATAAAGCATTAATTAACATCACAGATATAGGACGTAAATACGTGATCGGTTCAGAAGTTATTCATGCTTTAAAGTCTGTTACTCTCGACATATCCAAAGGTGAATTTGTAGCGTTAATGGGGCCTTCCGGCTCAGGAAAGTCCACCCTCATGAATATCCTGGGCTGCCTGGATACGCCGACCAAAGGGAATTATAGCTTAAATGGTACCGATGTCAGCCATATGTCTGAGAATGAGCTGGCGGAAGTTAGAAATAAAGAAATTGGATTTGTATTCCAGACGTTCAACCTATTGCCGCGTTCTACTGCGCTGGATAACGTGGCATTGCCCCTGATCTATGCTGGTGCCAATAAAAAGGAACGTGACGAACGCGCGACACAGGCACTTGAAAATGTAGGGCTAGGCAATAGGATCACCCACAAGCCAAACGAACTTTCCGGTGGCCAGCGTCAGCGCGTGGCCGTCGCCAGGGCCCTCATCAATAACCCTTCCATCATTCTTGCCGATGAGCCAACAGGAAATCTGGACACCAAGACCTCCATCGAGATCATGGCTTTACTGGAAGAGATCCATAGTAAGGGCAATACCATTATTTTAGTGACCCACGAGGAAGATATCGCCCAGCATGCACACCGTATTGTAAGGATGCGTGATGGACTAATAGAAAAAGATTACATCAATACTGACATCAAAAAAGTTAGTCCAAGGCTCAGTAAACTGACCGAAAGCGGGGACGATTTCGAGAAGATCTAAAATCTCGATATATTCGTCGTATGAAGATCTATACCAAAACAGGGGATAAAGGACTTACCTCACTGATCGGTGGTACCCGTGTACCCAAATACCATTTACGCATAGAGTGTTATGGTACCGTAGACGAACTCAACTCCTATATCGGGCTGATTATGTGTCAGGACATTGATCCGCACCATCAAAAAAATTTAAAAGAAATTCAGGACAGGTTATTCACTGTAGGGGCATCCCTTGCCGCAGATCCAGACAAATCAAGAATGAAGATCCCGGATCTCCATGAAGCGGATATTCTACTGCTGGAAAATGAAATGGATACAATGAATGAAGTTTTGCCTGAACTCAAGCATTTTGTGCTTCCGGGTGGGAATACGGTGGTATCTTATTGTCACATAGCCCGCTGTATTTGCCGAAGGGCTGAACGGCTCACCGTACACCTGGCTACTGAAAGCTTTGTTGACGCAAATATGACCATCTATTTGAACCGGTTAAGCGATTATTTATTTGTTTTGGCACGGAAACTGAATATGGATGCAAAAACAACGGAAAATATATGGATTCCACGCTTGTAAGCCCATAACACGATAAATTGGTAACAAAAACAACGATAAAGTGAACACATGCAAAAAAGTGGAAAAAAAAGTTTGTTTTTCTAAAGCTTTTTAATATACTTTTGCGAAACTGAAAACGAGTAGGGGCTAACAAGCTTAAAAGAAGGGACAGCCATCCATAAGTTTTCATAATAATGATATAAATAGAATAATTTTAATAAAAAGAGATATGTATTGGACTTTAGAACTCGCATCGCATTTGGAAGACGCTCCATGGCCTGCAACAAAAGATGAACTGATCGATTATGGCATCCGCTCTGGTGCGCCGGTGGAAGTTATAGAAAACCTGCAAGCTTTGGAAGATGATGGGGAACCGTATGAAACCATCGAAGAAATATGGCCTGATTATCCTACCAAAGACGATTTCTTCTTCAATGAAGATGAATATTAACTGAAATCATTTAAAGCCCCGTTTTACCGGGGCTTTTTTATTTTTTATCTTTTCTACAGTACCGACCAACTTTTTGGAATAATGATTGTTAATGTAATGTCATGAGTATACATCAAAATGCTTTGGTATCATTTAATTTAACAACCTAAAATTTAAAATTATGGGAAATCTACTCTATCTTGTCGCTGTGGTATTGGTAATACTATGGGTAATTGGTTTTATCTTTCACGGATTTGGTGACGTTGGCGGACTAATACACATTCTGCTGGTCATAGCCGTTATTGCGATCATCTTAAAAGTAATCAACAGGGCTACCTAAGATTCAGATATTGATTATAGAAGAAAGAGGCTCCTGATTATTTCAGGAGCCTCTTTCTTTGGAGTATAAATTCAGCCCATTCCAAATCCTCTGCATAGGTTATTTTTATATTATCCCTGGATCCGGGAATAACGACAAGTTTATTCCCTGCATATTCAACTACAGAAGAATCGTCCGTAAAGTCATTCCTGTAGTCTGCTTTATAGGCCTTCTTCAACAAAGAGACTTCAAAGGTTTGTGGGGTTTGTATCAAATAAAGCTCATCTCTTTTCAACGACAGGGTATCCTCCCCCTGGATCATGCGTACAGAGTCCGTAGGTTGAACAGCCACTATTGCCGATCCTTTTTCTTCAGCCACCTGGTAGGACGCCAATATCAGTTCAGTGGACACCAAAGGACGCACTGCATCATGTACAGCGACAATACCATTGCCTTTTATTGTCTTCAATCCGTTATTTACAGAGTGAAATCTCTGTACACCACCTTTAACCAGGCGGTGCGGAACATCAAAATTGTATTGCACACACAAATCTTCCCAATACCGATGCTGGTCTATATTCAAAACCAGGATAATTTCCGGTTTTAATATACATTCATTAAACCTTTCCAGCGTATGCATTAGAATAGGCTTCCCTGCCAACAGCAGAAATTGTTTGGCAACAGCATTTTGCATCCTGTTGCCAGATCCGCCAGCTACAACAATGGCGTAATATTTCATTGCTTAGATAATAAGCATGGCATCGCCATAGCTATAAAAGCGATATTTTTCTTTCAAAGCGACATCGTAAGCATGTCTTACATAATCATAACCCCCAAAAGCACTTACCATCATTAATAACGTCGATTCCGGTGTGTGGAAATTGGTAATCATAGAATTGGCAATACTAAAATCGTAAGGAGGGAAGATGAACTTACTTGTCCAGTCGTTTGCTGCTTTCAATGTATGACTTGAAGAAACTGCTGATTCAATCGCGCGCATAGAAGTCGTACCCACCGCACAGATTTTCCTTTTCTCTTCAATGGCTTTGTTCACAATATCGGCATCTTTCTGATTGATGATAAATTGCTCAGAGTCCATCTTATGTTTGGTCAGGTCTTCCACCTCTACCGAACGGAAAGTGCCCAAGCCTACGTGTAAAGTCACCTCCGCGAATTCAATACCTTTTAGTTCCAGGCGTTTCATGAGTTCACGACTGAAATGCAGTCCTGCAGTAGGAGCTGCAACCGCACCTTCATGCTTGGCAAAAATAGTTTGGTAACGTTCTTTATCTTCCGGGGTCGCCTTACGCTTGATATATTTAGGAAGTGGGGTTTCACCCAAAATCTCGATATTTCTTCTGAACTCCTCATCAGTGCCGTCAAAGAGAAAGCGAATGGTCCGTCCGCGGGAAGTGGTATTGTCTACTACTTCCGCAACCAACAGATCGTCATCCCCAAAATATAATTTATTACCCACACGGATCTTACGGGCCGGATCAACCAAAACATCCCATAAACGAAGTTCTTTGTTCAACTCGCGCAACAGGAATACCTCAATGGTCGCACCTGTTTTTTCCTTGTTGCCGTATAAACGGGCAGGAAAAACCTTGGTGTTGTTCAAAATCATTACATCCTTATCATCAAAATACCCCAGTACATCTTTAAAGATTTTATGCTCAATTTTGCCACTATCTTTATGTAAAACCATCAAACGGGCTTCATCTCTTTGATCTGCAGGTGTGCTGGCTACCAGTGAATCAGGTAGGTTAAACTTAAATTGTGATAACTTCATATATAATTAGATGTAATAATTCAGGGCGCAAATTTACGAATTATAATTTTCATACTTACATATTTTTTTATATCGTCATTTGTAACCTTTTTAGCTAGATTTGATCTAAACGGTAATTATGATCATATTCAGACTCATAGGAGAGAGTTTCAGGTTTGCTGCCGACTCCCTGCGCCAAAATAAGCTTCGTACCTTTCTTTCCCTGCTGGGGATCACCATCGGAATATTTACGATCATTACGGTTTTTTCTGCCGTAGACACCTTAAGGGGCAAACTGCAGGCCAGCGTAGACAAGCTAGGGTCTAAAACCATCTTTATTCAGAAAAGACCCTGGGTATTCAGCAATAACTTTCCCTGGTGGAAGTATTCCAACCGCCCGGAAATGTCAATACGGGATTATGAAGCATTAAAAGACCGCTTACAATATGCGGAAGGCGTTTCGTTTGAAGCGTATGCCGGAAGCAGGACCGTCAAATATAAAAGCAACTCGGTAGAAGGCGTAGGGCTAAGGGCTGCCGCGCAGGATTTTAATAAAACATGGACACTTGATTTCGGCGAGGGAAGATATTTTACAGAAAACGAAGGAAGATCTGGTGCTCCTGTGGCTATATTAGGTGCAGAAGTAGCTGCCGGCTTATTTGATGGAGAACCGGCCATCGGCAAACAGATCAATGTCCTGGGCAGAAAACTGAACGTCATAGGTGTCTTCAAAAAAGAAGGAGAAGACATGATGGGCATGTCGCAAGACAACAACATGCTGATCCCTGTTAATTTTGCCAGGAGTATGTTTGATATTCAAAATGAAAGATACGGACCTCAGATTACTGTCAGAGGTAGGGAGGATGTCAGTCTGGAAGAAGTCGAAAGCGAACTGAGGGGAGTGCTCAGGTCCATCAGAAAGATCAGTCCCGGTGCAGATGATAATTTTGCCCTCAATAAAGCTACTCTGATCTCCAACCAATTGGACCTCATGTTTTCAATGGTAGACATTGCCGGCTGGGTTATAGGCGGCTTCTCTATACTTGTCGGTGGCTTTGGGATTGCAAACATCATGTTTGTTTCTGTAAAAGAACGTACCAGCATCATTGGTATTCAAAAATCACTGGGTGCAAAGAATTACTTTATCCTGTTGCAGTTTATGTTTGAAGCCGTAGCACTTTGTCTGATGGGCGGTGCTGTTGGTTTATTCCTGGTCTATCTGGTCACCCTGATTTTTACCCACATCGTCGGAACAGAAATTATTTTACAAACCAGCAATATTATATTGGGTGTAGGTATATCAGTGATCATCGGCGTAATTTCCGGCTTCTGGCCTGCATATTCAGCTTCAAGACTTGATCCGGTAGAAGCCATCCGCTCCTAAAAAGGAAAAGCCCTTCGCAATCTCTTGCAAAGGGCTTAACTATTTAATAGAGTTATTTTTCTAAACGGTTATAACTTGAAAGCAACACCTACGTTTAAGGTACCGATACCGTAACCAACCTCGCCGAAAACAGCTAGTTTTTCTGAAAGGTAATAACGGGCACCAGCGTGACCACCGAAGATAGCAGCGCTACCGGATGAAGCAGGGATTCCACTAGCAGGAACTTTAACTGAAGCTACATTGTACCCCAAGATCAAACCTACATAAGGATCTAACTTGTCTACATTGAAATCGAAATGGTAAGAACCACGCGCAGCCAGAAGAAGATATGAATACTTGTAGTCTCCATAAAATCCTAGTGACTCACTTTTGCTTGCATAAGCACCATAAGCACCTACACTGATTTTGTCAGATACACCGTGCTCAAAACTTACTCCGATTGGCAATCCAAAACCACCACCAAAACCTAAACCTACGTTAAGAAGATTGTCTCCTTTTGCATAAGAAGTTTGTGCGAAAGATGCTGTAGCAGTCACTGCCATCACGACCAATAATACGGCCAGTTGTTTAATTGTTGATTTCATTGATTTTTGTTGTTTGTTTAATTTATATTTAATTAATTAGAAAAGTGCTTTTTTTTGTTTTCATAGGAATTGCCTTTTTCTAATCTTTTAATGGTACAAAGTTATTCAAATACGTCCTCACAAAAATACCGGTTATCCGGTATTTTCATATCCGTACTAATACGGATAAATCAAGTTTAAGCCAGTTTCGCCAAAGCGTCTTTAATTTGTTTCATCGCCAGCTTCAATTTATCTTCTGCTGCCGCATAAGAAATACGGATACAGTTTTCATTACCAAATGCTTCCCCGGTCACTGTAGATACATGGGCTTCATTTAATAAGTAAAGCGATAGATCTTCTGCATTGTTAATCGTTTGTCCGTCTACACTTTTTCCGAAAAATGATTTTACTTCAGGGAAGAAATAAAACGCACCGTCAGGAAGGTTTACATTCACACCAGGGATTTCCTGCAATAAAGAGTAAACCAGGTCTCTGCGTTTCTTGAACTCTTCTCTCATTTGGTGTACCGATTCCAATCCACCCTCATAAGCTTCCAAAGCAGCACGCTGTGTAATAGAACAAGTACCTGAAGTGATCTGTCCCTGCATTTTATCACAAGCATTTGCAATTTCTTTATTAGCTGCTAAATAGCCGATTCTCCATCCGGTCATTGCATAAGACTTAGAGAAACCATTGATCACTACTACACGGTCTTTAATGGAGTCAAAAGAAGCAATAGAAGCATGCTTGCCTACAAAACTGATGTGCTCATAGATCTCATCAGAAAGGATATAGATATTCGGGTGTTTTTCAAAAACTGCTGCCAAGGCTGCCAGTTCATCGTGAGAATAAACCGATCCGGTTGGGTTACATGGTGAAGAAAACATAAACAATTTGGTCTTAGGCGTAATTGCTTTTTCCAATTGCTCTGCTGTAATCTTGAAATTGTTTTCAACCGTAGCATCAATAAATACCGTTTCTCCCTCAGCAAGTTTGATCATTTCTGAATAAGAAACCCAATACGGAGTAGGCACGATCACTTCATCTCCCGGATCTACCAGGCACATTACTACTGTAGCCAGTGACTGTTTGGCACCCGTAGAAACCACGATCTGATCAAAATTATAAGACAGGCCATTCTCTCTCAAAAGCTTCTCTGCAATCGCCTTGCGAAGCTCCGGATATCCCGAAACAGGAGTGTAGTAAGAGTAGTTGTCGTCAATTGCCTTTTTTGCCGCTTCCTTCACATTATTTGGAGTGAAAAAATCCGGCTCGCCAAAGCTGAGATTGATTACATCGATCCCTTTAGCAGAAAGCTCTCTGCCCATTTTGGCCATTTTAATGGTCTGTGACTCTGATAGATTGTTGATTCTTTTGGATAAAAATGTCATGATTTATTTAAGTGCATGAAGGTTTAAAATTGTACGGCTGCAAATATATAAACCAAAACGAACTTAAAAGTAAAAAAAAAGTTTTTAGCCTGATTTCCTCTTTAAAAAGTATTTTTTAATATAATTTGATCCTTAAACTGTACTTTTGAACTCTAAAAAAGTTTAAAATTGCAGCCACAAAAGAAAGCCATTCTTATCGCACTTTGCATCAGTATTGTGTTGATGCTGGCCAAATTTGCCGCCTATTTCATCACAGGTTCCAATGCCATTCTGACCGATGCCGCAGAGAGTATTGTCAACGTGCTGGCCAGCAGTTTCGCTTTTTACAGCATCTATCTTTCTACCCGCCCAAAAGATGAAAACCATCCCTATGGACATGGAAAAGTAGAGTTCTTCTCCGCATTTGTGGAAGGGGTGCTGATCATCTTTGCCGGACTGATCATTATCGGCAAGTCTGGGTACGACCTGATCTATCCCAAAGAGATCGGCCGTTTATATGAAGGCGCAGTCATCATCGGCATCACTGGGCTGGTCAACCTACTGGTTGGCTATTTTCTGATCAATACCGGACGAAAACACCATTCTATTACTTTGGAGGCAGATGGCCGGCACCTGCTGACCGATTCTGTAACCAGTGCGGGCCTGGTCGGGGGGATCATTCTTATCCAGTTAACCCAATTGTGGTGGCTGGATGGCTGTATTTCTATATTGCTGGGCTTATATATTATATACACCGGTTATAAACTCACCAGGAGGTCAGTAGGCGGCTTAATGGACGAGAGCAATATCGACCTTGTTAAAGATATGGTCACTATCATGCAAGACCATAGAAAGGAATACTGGATCGATATACACAATTTCCGCGCACAGCAATACGGCGCCGACCTCCACATAGACTGCCATGTCACCCTTCCATATTACCTCGATCTGCAGAAGATCCATCAGGAAATTTCTGAAATTGACCAGTTGATCAACCGTACGGCCTTACGCAGGACCGAACTTTTTATTCATGCAGACCCGTGTTTACCGGCCTGCTGTCACTACTGTCAAGTCCGGAACTGTGGGGTAAGACAGGAAGCCTTTCAAGGTGAGATCCGCTGGACTACAGAGAATGCGACCAAGAATCAGAAACATTTTAGCCAATCAACAAAGAGAAATGAGTTATTTTAATGTAAGGGTTTACGGTTTGCTGATCAATGCGCAGCAGCAAGTACTCATCAGCGATGAACAGTCAGGCGGACGCATCTTCAGTAAGTTTCCTGGTGGGGGGCTCGAACTCGGCGAAGGCCTGATTGATGCCCTAAAGCGCGAATTTATGGAAGAATGCAATGCAGAGATAGAAGTAGTCAGCCATTTTTATACCACCGATTTTTACGAACAATCTTCTTTTAATGACAGCCAGATCCTCAGTATATATTATATCGTAAAAGAAGTAAACCCGCTCAACCTCAACTTCAAAACCACTGCTTTTGATTTTGATGAAGGCTGTCTCCAGTGCTTCAGATGGGTGGCCTTAAAAGACCTGAGCGCAGATGATGTGACCTTCAAAACCGATAAAACGGTGGTCGATATGTTGCTGCAGCAAATTAATTCAAAGAGTATCAATAACAAAATCCAGCCATGAGTTTAGCGAAACGTGATGAAAAAGTAATCTGGCATCCCTATACCCAAATGAAAAACCCTTTGCCGCATATCCCCATTGTAAGGGGAGAGGGTGTTTATCTGTTTGATGAGCAGGGCAAGAAATATATAGATGCAGTATCCAGTTGGTGGGTGAATATCCACGGCCATGCCCATCCGCACATTGCAGCAAAAGTATCTGAGCAGCTCCACACTTTAGAGCATGTGATATTTGCTGGCTTCACACATGAACCGGCAGTGCAACTGGCTGAGCGTTTATTGCCCTTACTACCTGGTCAGCAGGAAAAAGTTTTTTATACCGATAATGGCTCGACAGCAGTAGAGGTGGCGTTAAAAATGTGCCTCCAGTACTGGGCAAATACGAGCAGCAATCCCCAAAAGGTCCGCACCAAAATACTGGCCTTTAAGCAAGCCTACCATGGCGATACCTTTGGCGCTATGTCGGTCAGCGGGCGCAGCATTTTTACAGATCCCTTTAATAAACTGCTCTTTGACGTCGAATTTATAGACCTGCCCAATGCAGAGAATATCGAGCAGCTCAAATCTAAGATCAACTATCTCTCCAATGAAGTAGCTTGTTTCATCTTCGAGCCTATGGTGCTCGGCGCGAGCGGCATGTTGATGTATGAAGCGACCTATCTTAACCAGCTGATCGAAACCTGTCAGAAACACGATATCCTCACCATTGCCGATGAAGTGATGACCGGATTCGGCCGTACAGGTAAGTATTTCTCCTGCGAGGCATTAACTGTCGAACCCGATATTTTTTGCTTATCTAAAGGTTTAACTGGCGGTACTATGCCTTTGGGTGTCACCACCTGTAACGCCAAAGTATTCAATGCTTTTTTAAGTGACGACAAACTAAAAACACTGTACCACGGTCATTCTTTTACTGCCAATCCAGTCGCTTGCGCCGCGTCGCTGGCCAGTCTGGACATTCTATTACATCCCGATACACTGGCCAATATCCAGAGAATAACTGCCAAACATGAAACCTTTGCTTTACAGCTAAAAGGGCATAGTAAACTCAAAGAAGTAAGACAGGCCGGAACCATCCTGGCGATGGAATGGGAGACCGGAGGGGATACATCCTATTTTAATGGCTTAAGAAACCGCTTATATCTTTATTTCCTGGAACGCGGCATCATCTTGCGTCCATTAGGCAATATTATTTATATTTTACCTCCGTATGTCATCAGTGATGCCGATCTGGATTATATTTACCACACAATTTTAGAAGCATTAACTGAAATATAAGCTTAGAATACAACCAACACTATGAATATCAAACCAATACTAGAAAATATAGTTAACAATAATTCCTTGCATGCCAAATGGTTAAATACATTATCCTATATGGAAAATGCAGGTGCGAAAAAGATCTCTGCATCCGAGCATAAAGAAAATGTGAACCTGATCATTCTTAAGCACGCGGCAGAAGAACACCGCCATGCTTATTACCTCAAAAAGCAACTCGACAAGCTGGACGGCAATCTATGTAAGACCTACACCAACGATGAACTCCTGACACCCAATCAGACCAAGTTTTACCTGAATGCACTGGATGTCGCCGTGTGCCGCTACCTAAAGCAACAGTTCAGCTTAAGCGGTTATGACCTTAAATTTGCGGCTTACCTCTTCGTTACCTATGCCATAGAAGTGCGCGCAGATGAACTCTACCCTGTATACCAGGATATCCTAACCAATGCCAAAAGCAAAGTTAACGTCAAATCCATCATCCTCGAAGAAGAAGGCCACCTGGAAGAAATGCTCAATCAACTCAAAACCTTTTCTCCTGACTGGGAAAAACATGCGGAAGTGGTGATTAAGATCGAACAGCAGATGTTTGATGAATGGATGTCGAACTTGTCTTCAACATTAAATTAATCCGTTAGCCCGACATACGTTTCGTCATCTCGACGATAGGAGAGATCTCTTGGACTTGCATTAGTAAGATTCTCCCCTTATCGTATATATATTAGAGTGGCACATATTTATTAGACTGGCACAACTTTACCCGGCGTAACCGCATAAAACCGGTCACCCTCTTCAGGTTTGATCATGGACAAGCCTGTAAACACGCTAAACGCAGGCAGCACAGCACAAGTCTCACTAAAATAAAAGCAGGGAAACTTCAGCCGCTGCCTGGCCCTGCCATAGATCACCACACCCGGATGGATATGTCCTGAAAGGTTATAATATTCATCAAATTCCTTAGGCTTATCGTGGATAAACCTGAACGGAAAGCAAAGCAGTTCTTTCTGATGTACCTCAATACCCAGCGCTTCATAATCTTCTTTACGCAGCGCATCATGGTTTCCTTTGATCAGCACCACTTTTAAATCCTTAAAAGAAGTTCGCCATTCCAGGAATGCCTGCGCGTCGCTATTGACCTTATTGTGAAACATATCCCCTGTAACCAACAGTGTTTCAGGCTCAAACTCCTTCATCAAGTTTTCCAGCCTTCCTAAATCTGTCCGGCCCACTGTATCCGGCACCGGTACCCCGTGTTTCCTGAAATGTGCCGACTTGCCGATGTGCAGGTCGCTGATGATCAGCATTTTCTTTGCCGGCCAGTATATCGCCCGCTCTTTAGATAAAATTAATTCCTCGCCCCGGCAGTTAATGTTCAAATCAGCACTCATTCTTCTTCTTATTGCTTTTCTTTTCTGCCTCAGCAGTCATTCTTACTATTCTCTGGCTCAGTTCCTCAGAACTCATATTGTCACGCAAACTATCCACTTTAATCGGGAAACACAAGGGTGTATAGCTGCTTGTCTTTACAATGATCACCTTGCTGGTCTGTATCCTGTGCAGGGCAGCCGCCAGCCGCGGCTCTTCAATCTGCTGATAAAAAGCCTCGTCATAAGCCTGGCGCAACAATAAATTGTGTTTATCATAATCGCTAAAAACATTAAAAAACAGTCCTGCAGAAGACTGTAAATGCCTATTGGCCACATACTTCCCCGGATATCCCTGGAACACCAAGCCTGAAATACAGGCAATATCCCTAAATTTCCTCCTGGCCATTTCAGTCGCATTGATGCTGGCAATGATGTCTGAAGATAGATCCACCGGACTAAACAAATCTTTGATATTTTCTTCATCCAGTGGAATAGGCTGCTCGCTCAGCAATTCAAAACCATAATCATTCATGGCAATAGAGAACGTGATCGGCTTTACTTTAGCCAGGCGATAAGCAATGAGCGAAGCCATAATCTCATGCACCTGCCGACCTTCGAAAGGGTACGCGAAGAAATGATAACCATCCCTTGTATCGATCAGCTCGATCAAAAACTCATCATCTTTTGGTACATGCGATACCTTAGCCTGCCGCTCAAATAAAGGCAAAATAATATCCAGCTCTTCATCATCATGCTCTTTATACAAAGTCTCGTTGTACTTTTGACGCAATACCGCACCCAGATTGGCCGTCAGCGAAATCCTGCCACCCAGCCAGCTCGGACTAATGGCGGTTTTGTTTTTGCTCTTGCGCACCAGGGCCATCATATCTTTCACCATTATGAACTCCAGCACCCGTCCCGCCAGCGTAAAACTGCTGCCCGGCTTCATCTTCGAGATGAAAGACTCTTCGACCATCCCTACAAATCCACCGCTCAGGTACTTCACCTTGATCATCGCATCGCTGACAATCGTGCCGATATGGAGCCGGTGCCGCATGGCAATCTGCCGGCTCTCTACTTTCCACAGTCCTTCTATTTTAGAAACTTTACTAAATTCATTATAAGCCGTTAAGCTGTCTCCACCTGTAGTGATGAATTGCATGATCCAGGCCCATTCCGTAGCCAGTAATTCTCTAAAAGCATAAGTTTGCCGCACCTCCTCATAGATCTTCGTTTCCTCAAATCCATCTCCCACAGCCAGGGTTACCAGGTATTGTATAAGCACATCAAACGACATGACCATCGGTTCCCGGCTTTCGATATTTTGGGTCCTGGCTGCTTCTTTTATCGCAGCCGCTTCCACCAGTTCGAGCGCATGCGTCGGCAGGAAATAAATCTTAGAGGTCTCATAAGGCGAATGCCCGCTCCGGCCTGCCCGTTGCAAAAAGCGCGCTACGCCTTTAGGCGACCCGATCTGCACCACCGTATCTACCGGCTTAAAGTCCACCCCAAGGTCCAGTGAAGAAGTGCTGACCACCGCTTTTAGCGTCCCGGTATGAATGGCATCCTCGATCCAGTTCCTAAGTTCGTAATCTATAGAACCGTGGTGTATAGCCAGTTGACCGGCCAAGTCTTCATCTGCCGCCAGCAAAGTCTGGTACCACATCTCCGCTTGTCCGCGGGTGTTCGTGAAAATCAGCGTTGTCTTGCTTTTGTGAATAATGGGCAACAGCTTATGCACCAGCTTATGTCCGAGATGCCCCGCCCAGGGCAGCATATCGATATGATCGGGGAGGATCGACTTGATAATGATCTTCTTTTCAATATCCGACCGGATGATAGTCTTCAGCAAGTCTTCGTAAGGCACCAATACATCCAGCGCCTGCTCGATGTTGCCTATCGTAGCCGATATGCCCCAAATCCTCAGCAGGCGTTCCGGATGCTGCTCCTGTATCAAACCTTTAATCCGGGATATCGCCAGCTCGGCCATGACACCGCGCTTGCTGCCTATTAGTTCATGCCATTCATCGGCCACAATACAGCGCACATGCTCGAAATAATTAAATGTACTCTTTTGAGCCAGTAACAGATGCATGCTTTCGGGGGTGATGATCAGCACTTCCGGCATCTGCTTTTTTTGCTTCAGCTTATCGCTTTGGCTGGTATCCCCATTGCGCACCCCGATCGTCCAGTCCAGCTCCAGCTCCTCACAAACCTCCCGCATAGCCCTTGCCAGATCCTTCGCCAATGAACGCAAAGGGGTGATCCAGATAAGTTTCAGTCCGGTATCTGCTTTTTTAGTTTTTTTAGAAGCTAATTTTAGTTTTTGAACACCCGCATCAGATAACTTAACGGCCTTTTTTAACTTTTCGGGATCAGCCCGGTTGTTGAGCTCTTCGATCAGCACTGCCAAAAACATAGAATAGGTCTTTCCGAAGCCGGTAGGGGCATTCACCAGACCACTATACCCTTCGGCATAATACTGCCAGGCATCCGTCTGGAACTTAAAAGGCCTCTTCTTATTCAGCTTTAGCCATTTAATTACCTGTTTGTATCCTTTGCTTTGGTTTATGGTCATATTTAATGTTAACAACAAATGCCCTGCCTAAATGGTTCGGAAGAGTGGTGAAGGTTTTAAAAAATGTTGGAATTGTGAAATTAATTAATTTGTTTATCAGATATTTTTAATAATTTCAGCAATTATGACTTTTAAAACGAAGGAAAGCAAACTGTTATTGATACTTGGCTCATTTTTCGTGGCCAATGCAATTCTTTCAGAGTTCATCGGTGTAAAAATCTTTACCGTTGAAGGTACTTTAGGTATCAAACAATTCGATATCAACCTGCTGGGCGTCCCCAATCTTTCGTTTAACATGTCTGCCGGAGTGCTCACCTGGCCGATTATATTCATCATGACCGACATCATCAATGAGTATTTTGGTGTCCGACAGGTGCGGTTTTTGTCTATCCTGACGGCCGTTTTGATCTCTTATGCTTTTTTAGCCGTAGGCATGGCCATTCATCTACAGCCTTCTGATTTCTGGATCAACCAAACTGTAGACGGACATTCCTTAAATATGAATGCTGCTTTTTCAGGAATTTTCGGACAGGGCATGTGGATCATCGTCGGTTCCATTGTTGCTTTTTTAGTTGGTCAAATGGCCGATGTGCTCATCTTTCACCACATCAAGCGGTTGACAGGCGATAAAGCCCTTTGGCTCCGTGCCACAGGTTCCACACTCGTTTCGCAATGTATCGATAGCTTTGTGGTTATTTTCATCGCCTTTTACCTCAATCCACAATACAATTGGAGCTGGCAGATGGTGGCTGCAATAGGATTGGTCAATTATACCTACAAATTTGTGGTAGCCATCATCATGACTCCATTTTTATACCTGGTGCATGGCATTATAGACCGCTATTTAGGAAAAGACCTGGCGCACAGAATGATCAAGCTGGCAAGCCGGAAGTGATTTGCTCTCCAATAGCCTGAACATCTTCTTCTGCGAGTTCGCCCCACATCAATTCCCATTTACTGTCTTCATCCCGCCTGAGCTGTATTTTCTTTCCGTTTATCTCTAAGGTATAATGCGGTACGCCATCGGTCGTTTCATCCGGTGTAACTTCGATATCTTTTGCTCCGCCATTTTTAAGGTCTACCCGGATATTGAATTTTTGGTTGTGATTATTTGTTTCCATAGTAGAATAACAAAAGTACGGAGAGCAGGTTTTATATTTTTGGATTGTTTTTCTGTTGGTTTTGTGCTTTTATAGTTAACGGCTAGGTACAGGCTCCATTACGTCTCTTCTACGGCTATGCTACGGCTAAAGTCGTTCGATAGCCGTCAAAAATCCCTAATCCAGGCCTCTTTTTTCCTGCAAAATATACAGATCATAAAAAAGAATTGATTATCTTAGTGTCAGGTTTTCAATACAGAAAACCAGTTAACTAATTTATTATGGCAAGATTAAAGTATGGTCCGTATGGACCAATTGTCGGAAAATTGGGTAATCATATCGGTTACATCCGACGCGGTGAAGGCATTTTGAGAATGATCGGGCACCCTTCCAATAAACCAAAATCGTTAAAACAGCTCGCTGCGTTTGACAGAATGAGGGTGGTCATGCACTTTATTTCCCCATTGAACAGTTTTATCAATGTCAGTTTTAAACCGGCTATTCTGGGCACCACGAAAATTCAGCAGAATGCAGCCGTATCCAACAACATTAAAACAAGTGTAGTCGGGGAATATCCAAATCTCGAAATGGATTACAGCAAAGCTGTGCTCAGTAAAGGCAACCTGATGCCGGCAGTAAATCCAGAGGTTAGTTATACACTGGACCGCTCAAAGATCTCCATTACTTTCAAATGGGATGCAGACAGCCTTAGGAACTATTCCGATGACTATGACCAGGTGATGATGGCGGCCTATCTTCCTGCAAACAAAAAAGCTTTTTTCTGCCTCAGTGGTGCAAGGAGGATGCAAGGCGAAGACGTGTTGGTTGGTGTGATCAACAGGAGGGAAGGTGACTCCGAAAACAGGGACCGTTTTATTGAAACGTACATTACTTTTGTTTCAGATGATCGAATGCAGGTTTCTGACAGCGTGTATGTTGGGCGCATCGATTTGGGCGAATAGCAAGTAAACAAAAACAGGCAATGATTTTCATTGCCTGTTTTTGTTATAATCAGAGATTAATACTGCTCCTTTACAAAATTATCTTTTTCATAACAGAGTTTGCTGGCCATAAGGTCAACGCTTCGCAGGCATCAGTTTTTTGACAAAGAAGTCGATCATGGCATGGTTTACCTGCATGAGGTTCCCGTATTTCATCCAATGGTGGGTATCGTCTACGATCACCAGCGTCTCTACCGGGATACCCCTTTCTTCCAGTCTTTTATTGAGATCTGTGCTTTGGCTAAAGGCCACATTGCGGTCGTCATCACCGTGGATCAATAGTACAGGCGAGGTCCAGGTGTCGAGGTAAGCGATAGGAGAAGATTCCCAGGCTACTTTAGCTGCAAGATCTGCATCCGGAGCCTTTTCATAATTGGTCGGTGTGTAGCGGTTGAGGGTACGGTCGCCGATACCATGGATACTGACACCAGCTGCAAAGAGTTTAGAATCCCTGG
>Ga0160464_100231_pt1 | contig 54665 bp, 51 predicted proteins | sample HID1971I_E11MG_FD_108275 | JGI IMG/M metagenome (GOLD analysis project Ga0160464, IMG submission 108275) | Enriched millipede-associated microbial communities from UW Madison campus, WI, USA - HID1971I_E11 MG | ecosystem: Host-associated > Arthropoda: Insects > Digestive system > Unclassified ... | reverse complement strand
CGGTGCCGATCTTGCCCTGACCGCGAACGACGAGCGGGAACGATCCGCCCTCGCCTTGATAGTCCGACAGCGGAAGACCGGAGCCATCCTTGAACGTCGTGCCTTGCGCTTTGTACATTTCCCCGACGTACAGCGAGCTGTGGCCGTAATGGTTCACGACATTCTTCTTCGTGTTGACCCAGTAAATATTGTCTTTCGATGTGCCCGTCATGTAATGCGTGAACAACGGATGCTCGTCGTTCTCGATATGTACCGCGATCCCTTTGCCAATCTCCTCCGCGGCGATCGTACAGATCAAGCTGCCAAGCGCGAAAGCGTCCTCATTCGCAAAAGCATCGAACTGCAGCTCCTCTTCCTGGGCGAGCAGGCTCGTCATCAACTCGTTCACTGCGATTCCCCTTTCCGGTATGCGGCTGTATAACTCCCTGATGTTGCGATATTTTCCCGCTAGAAATATTGCATACCTTGCCGCGGTGCGGCTATCCTGCATTCGCCGGCTTCCTAATCCACTTTCGCGCCATACGAACGGAGGAACCCGATCGCCTGCGCTCCATCCATCCGCGCACCCTTCACGTTGACGGCCAGCCAATCGATGCCGGCCGTCTCGGCACCGCGCAGATCGGCTCCCGCCAGCTTCGCCTGAGACAAATTCGTGCGCGTTAAGTCGCACTTGCGCAAGTCCGCTTTTTCCAAATTCGCGCCATGCAGATCCGCTTCCACGAATAGAACGCCGCGCAGATCCTGCTTCGCAAGATGCGCATATTTCAGATTCGTATACGACCAATCTCCCTGTACAATCGTCATGCCGTCCAGCCGCGTCTTCGTGAAGTCGGAGCCCGTCAGCTTGCAAATCGAAAATTTGGAGACGAACAGGCTCGCCTCTTCAAACCTGCAGTTCAGAAAAGCAGTCTCGGTATGCAGCGACGCATTCAGCATCGCGCCGCCGAAATCGCACTCGATAAACCGGCAGCCCGTCGTGACCATCTCCTCCAGCGAAGCGCCCGTGAACCGGCAGCGTTCGAACGTGCAGCGCACCAGCTCCCGCTCTCTCCAATCGCACCCGCTGAAATTTTCTCCTTCGTATCGTTCATCCGTATACGATTCCATCCGTTAACCCCAGTTCGCGCTCGTTCGCGCCGTTATTCGATTGGCCTGCGCCCCTATTCGGCAGCGCGCCATCGGATAATTTTAAATATAAACCAATACGACGCAATAACAAACAACAACATGACAAGCGCATTAACCGATACTTCCTTCGTCCACCCTGCGGTGAGCATCTCCCTCAAAGCGGATGCCGCATACGTGGTCGGGAACAAGTAGCCGATCCATTGCAAAATAAGTGGCAGTTGCTCCCGCTCCATCATGACCGGCGACAAAAACCCGATAAACATCATCAGCCCTTGCACGAGATTGCTTGTCGCCTGGTGGTTCGGCGACCAGAAGCCGATACCCGCCCCGATCCCGACCATACTAAGAACGGCGAGCAGGAAGACGGGGATCAGTCCCCACTCGTAATGCAGACGGACGTCGAACAAATATTGTCCCGCCGCCGCCATAATGACGACCGAAGGAAGCGTTGTCATCATGCCGCGAAGCATTTGGGTCATAACGAAATTGATCTTGAGAATCGGAAGCGAGGCGTAGTACGTGAAATAGCCCTGATGCTTTTGCCACGATATTTCTTGTCCTAGCGCATTGAAGCCCATCATAATGACGGCGAACACGATATTGCCGACAATAAGGTTCACCATAATCTGATGCGTCGTAGCGCCGAACATGAACTTCATCGATAACAGCGTCGATAACGGAAAAACGGTCGCCATCAGCAGCACGATCACCCATTGATCCCGCACGAGCGCGAACTGGATACGAAATAGAATGGACAGCTCCGTCCACGCCTTGCTTCCGATTCGTCCGATGTTGACTGCGCTATGCATGGGCGATCCCCGCTTTCCGCTCATCGATATAAACATAGACGTCTTCCAGACTTGGCGGATATACCGCATACTCGTCGATCGGGAGGGACTCGTCATGAATCATCCAATCGAGCAGACGGCCCGCCCTTTCCTTGCTGACGTACACCCTTACCCGGTGCTCTCCCGTCCGCTGAATGTCGCCCCAGCCCTCCAGCCGGCCGATAAGCCGTTCGACCTCGCCGTATGCGGCCGTCAAATCCAGCTTCAATCGTCCGTCGACCCGCTGCTTCAACTGGGCGACCGAATCGATCTCCAGCAGCCGCCCATGATTAATGAACGCAACGCGGTCGACGACCCGCTCGGCTTCCAGCACGTTATGCGTCACGAGAACGATCGTGGCACCCCGGCGGTTATGCTCGACGATCAGATCCCATACCAGCTTGCGGTTAAGCGGGTCCAACTCGTTGGTCGGCTCGTCGAATACGAGCACGGGCGCATTGCCGATCAGCGTCGTTCCCATTCCGATCATGCGGCGCTGGCCGCCGGACATTTTTTTGATCCGCCGATTAATGAGATCGCCCATATTGAACCGCTCCAGCAGCTCTCTCGTCTGAAGCTCCGCTTCCCGGCGCGGCATTCCTCGCAATATGCCGGTGTACAGCAGCGCTTCTCCGGCCGTCAACGCACCGAGGGCGTGCGGCTCCTGCGCGTAATACGATATTTCCGTAGATACCCGCCGTTGCTGCTTCAACACGTTCACGCCCCGGTATCGAATCTCGCCCGACGAGGGAGCCAGCAGGCCGACGATCTGCTTCACCAGCGTGCTCTTGCCCGCTCCGTTCGGCCCGAGCAAGCCGATAATTTCGCCTTCCCGAATCGAGAAGCTGATGTCGATATTGGCCGGCGATTTTCCTTTCTTATACGCTTTGCTAATACGGTCGATTTCCAGCAGGTTCATGGGCTGCTTCCACCTTTCGTTCCTTATTGGATGGTGACGGGAGCGAATAAATTAAGGCCTACGCGCTGCATGCCGACCCAATATTCGGAGGATGCCCGGGCGCTGTCCGTAAGCGCAACGCCTTGATAGAATCCGAAATAGGCCCAAGCGACTTCCCACGAGGGCTGCGGATGAAGCAGTCCCAGCGCCTGGCCTTCATCGATAATTTCCGTCAGCTTCGCGGTAAATTGCTCTCCGAATTCGTCCAGCACAGCCGCCTCCGCCGGGAAACGCCGATATTGCCCCATCGCGTAATGAGCGAGCCGCAAATAAGACAAGCTTGTTACGGCCAGCCCCATATGCGTCTCCAGCATGAGCCGCAGCTTATCCAGCGGCGTCCCTTTCGTGTCCAGGCACGAGAAGAACGGTTCTCGAAACCGCTCCAACGGCTCGACGACCGCACACCGGAACAATTCCTCCTTGCTCTTGAAATAAAGCAGAATCGTCGCCGCGCTAATATCGACGCTCTTGCCGATGATGCCGAAGGTCGTGCCCGAGAAGCCATATTCCGGGAACAGCGTAATAGCCGCTTCCAGAATACGCTCCCGCTTCTCCTGTCTTGCTTGCGCATTGACGGTTCTGGCCATCTGACAATCCGCCTTCCATTAATTAACTGAATATTTATTTATATAATATGCGACGACCCTTTATTTGTAAACATTAATTTTCCAAAATTGTTATGGGGCCTGTTGATCCCGCGAATTAAAAAAGCCGGTCTCCGACAAGATCGGAGACCGGCTGGCTTAGCCTGCATGCTCAGCATTGCAGGTTGTTATGAATGGCAGCATGCGAAGCCTTGCTTGATGCGGTGCCCATACCGCAGCTTTATCAAAGACGCTGACCGACACGGAGAAGATTATGGCGACAGCGTACGGGTGAACCTTACGGTTACGAACCGGTGCCGCGCCACTTCTTCTCGGCTGCTTCATGAAGCATACTTGTTCGAATTTGGGCAGGAGCAACGATTGTTAGAGGCTGCTACTCCGCCCACGGCTGCCTTACCGATCTCATCGTCTCGCCGGTCGTTACCGCCTGCTCCATCAGCATGCCGATATAATGATCCTGCGACGCATCGGCCACGCTGTAGAACGAAGGACCGCCCGCAGCGTACTCCCCCATTCTCATGAGACAGGTCGCGATCGCGATCTCGTCGTCATATAGCCGCGCCGGCTGGAACGGGTTGTCGTATACCCAGCGTTCGCCCGCCATGAAGCCTTTGAGGAAATACCCTTCCGCATTCTCGTATTCCCCCTTGTTCATGCGCTTCAGCTCCATCTGAATTTGCGTGCAGGAAGGATCTTGGATGCTAATCCGGTTATCGAAAATTTCGCCGCGCTCCCCGCGAATGCACAGATGGTTCGAACGCGTCCACGAGCGGTGCTGATCCTTCGTGAAGTCGTAAATGCCGAGCTTGCCTCCGAAGTCGAGCCACGCCAAATCCCGCTCCGATTTAACCAGCCGGTCTTCGGTCGGCGGGCCGCCGCGGTTCGGACCGGCCACCCAATCGGATTCGAATCGCATTCCTTTAATCGTGACGTCCTCGAATCGGATGCCAAGCAGGCTGCGGATCAGGCTTACCGCATGATAATAATGCGAGATGGAAACCGTTACTTGCGTAATACGACCCAGTTGTCCGGTCTGAGCGAACGCTGCGCGTGCGGCAAGCGCTGGCTGGAACGGATACTGCTCCGCAATCTGAATACGGGCCCCCGTCCGGGTCAGCTTCTCGTGCATCTCCAGCAGCCCCTCCATATCCGGAGCCGGCGGCGTCTCCGCCAGCACCGGAATGCCCCGCTCCGCCAACTGCGACATATAGTCAAAGTTAAGCGATGGACTGACCGACAGAATGACGAAGTCGGGACGCTCGTGCGAGAGAAGCTCCTCCAGCGTTCGATAGGTGGCTACGCGCCACTGCTCTTCCATTGCCTTCCCTTTGGCCTCGTCGCGGACGACCATGCCGCCGATACGAAACTGCGCAGGAAGCGCCTGCGCAATTCTAAGAAAATATTGCGCGCGGAATCCCGCTCCGCCGACAATACCGAATGTAATTGGTTTCGCCATATTTATGCACCTCGCCTAATGTAGTAATGAATACAACGTTGTCAATACCATCGTACTACTTGAAGCGACGGCTGTAAATTTGAATAACTTGATATTTGCTTTCCGGCGTGCGGGCTGCGGGCAGACGGGGCAGGCGCTTGAAACCAGCGCGGGGACTCTTATCGCTCCCGCACACGGTCGCGTACATCAATAAGTGTCCCCGCACATTACTTATTCGCACATTCCGCCTGCTTCCCGGCAACGAAGTAACCTCGAAGGTCGCTTATCCCACCGGTTGTGCTCTCAACATGCGCCTGCGCCGGGTTTACGTAGCTTTGCGAGTCTCTTATCGCTCCCGCATAAGGTGGCGCTCATGAGTAAGTGTCCCCGCACATTACTTATTCGCACATCCCGCCTGCTTCCCGGCAACGAAGTAACCTCGAAGGTCGCTTATCCCGCCAGTTGTGCTCTCAACATGCGCCTGCGCCGGGTTTACGTAGCTTTGCGAGTCTCTTATCGCTCCCGCACACGGTCGCGCACATCAATAAGTGTCCCCGCACATTACTTATTCGCACATTCCGCCTGCTTCCCGGCAACGAAGTAACCTCGAAGGTCGCTTATCCCACCAGTTGTGCTCTCAACGTGCTCCGACGGCGAGGGTACGCAACACTCCATGCTTTTCGCGCATACGCCCCCGGCGCTCTTCGTATTGAAAATAAAACAGGGTGCCCGTCACCGTGGCACCCTGTCTGTCCTGCATCCTTATGCGATCTGTCGAGCTTTACCCGCGTACCGCGGCCGCCGCCGCGTTAATTGCATGAATCACTCGGTCGCAATACGCGTCGAACTCCGGATCTTCTTGCTGGTGCTCCGGATGAGCGAGAATATGTTGAACCGTCGACTTAATGCCTTGGTCAACCCGCGTCGTCGCCGCAAAATCCGGCACAAGCCGCTTCAGCTTCGAATTGTCGAATACAACCGTGTTCGACTTGTCGCCAAGCAATCCGCCGCGATAATCCTCCGTGCTCGTTGCCGCCAAGAAATCGGAAGACACATGCACCGCGTTCAGCTTCACGCCAAGCGCGTCCGCGATGACCTCGTAAATTTGATTCCACGTTACGCTCTCGTCGGACGTAATATGTACCGTCTCGCCAATGGCATGAATGTTGCCCATCAAGCCAATGAAGCCTTTGGCAAAATCGCTGTTATGCGTTAACGTCCACAGGGAAGTGCCGTCGCCGTGGATAATGACCGGCTTGCCCTCCAGCATCCGCTTCGCAACCTGCCAAGAGCCATTGCGGCCATGTACGCCCAGCGGAATAGAACGCTCATCGTACGTATGGCTCGGTCTTACGATCGTCACCGGGAAGCCGTTGTCGCGGTACTGCTTCGTCAGATACTCTTCGCATGCGATTTTGTTGCGGGAATATTCCCAATAAGGGTTCGATAATGGCGTTCCTTCCGTGATGCGGTAGTCGGACAATGGCGTCTGGTACGCGGAAGCCGAGCTTATGAACATAAATTGCTTCGTTTTGCCGTTGAACAGACGGAAGTCGCGCTCCAATTGCGATGGCACAAAAGCGATGAAGTCCGCCACAACGTCGAACGACATGTCTTCGATAAGCTTGGCCACTTGGGCCTCGTCATTTATATCAGCCGTAATGAGGTTTACGCCCGCGGGAAGAGATTCGTTGCGATTGCCCCTATTAAGAAGGTACAGCTCGCAGCCTTGCTCCAGCAACTGCTTCGTAATTGCGGAACTGATCGTTCCCGTTCCTCCGATAAATAGCGCTTTCATCTTACACCTCCGCAAGTATTGTGAAACCGGTTCGGTTCCTTCACTAGCGTATCATGTACACGCGTACATAGCAAACCCTTTCAGCAGCGCAACAGACTGGATTGCCCCGCCGAATCAAGAGCCGGATCTGCATGCATCGATGTTGGCCTGCGTGTCGCCCATTACATACAAGTAAGTGCTGAGCGCATGGTAGCACGGCAACGAATGTTTGATCGGGTATAAGCCGGAATTAATCTCGATGCCCGGCTCAAGATGACGATAATCGAACAGCTCGGTCGGCACAGTCGGCACAATATCAGGCTTATTAAAAATGCGCGTATTGGCGATGTTCATCCGCCCGAACGCCTCGACAAAAGCGGCATCGCCTACCCGCGGCGAGGCGAAGGTGACAAGCTCGACGCCGAAATTTTTGCTGCCGGCCAAAAACGCATGCAGCGTCGCCAACGAGCTGCCAAGGCTGTGTCCCGTGACGACAAGCTTCGTGCCTGCGGGCAGATGGTCGAGCTGCTCCATCAGCAGCTCCGACGGACGTCCCGAATCGACATATTCGACCGTCATGCTTCGGTACAGGTTCGTGAAGCCTTTCTCCGTCCTTCCGCCGTTGGGCACCTCGCGGAAGGCTTCCAGCTCGAACTCAAAATCCATCAGCCAATCGAAATTGCTCTCCGTTCCGCGAATGACGACGGCTTGCAGCGAAGCGTCGCTTAGCGACTGGGCGATGTAGCCGGCGAACTCCTTCTCCTTCATCGACTCCAGCCGAGGCGTCATCGTCAAGTTCGCGATACGCTCCCATCCGATCGGAAAGTCGGCAGGCGTCCCGGGCGAGCGATGATCGATTTTGTACATTTCGTACGCAACCTCCACAAATTTCCCCCACCCAATAAGCGGCTCCATATCGACTTGCACGGATTCCCCCATAACCCATTCTCCCTTCCTTTGTTGGATCGATTGCTAAGCGAATAATTCTACAAGAAAAAGGAATTTCCCTCCAGAACCGGATAAAAAGACTCTTACCCCTCGTACCGGTCCGGTTTAGGCGGGCCAATACGGTTGTAAGAGTCTTGGAATGGGGCTTATCCGATCTAAGCGACAGAAGGCAATCCTTTAAGCTGCTTTCCGCGCCGCTTGTTGCCCAATCGGCATAAGTCCGAGGCGCGGGGCGCAGACGTCGAGGAGCAGCCGGACAACTTTTACGCCCCGGCGTCCTTACCCCTGCGCTCTCGCATCGGAGACGGTCTGCCTTGCCCGGCCATTCTTCCACGCTGCCGCTAGCTGCAGGAGAAGGAATCCGCCGGCGATCGCCCATAGTACGACCGCGTTGCTGCCGACCGCATCGAGTCCGCCATAGTACATGACCTCGCGCATGCCGCCGGCCGCGAACCTGAGCGGCGTCCACGAATAGATCCAATCGTGCGTCGCCTGAGACAAAAATTCTGGCGCCATATTCAGCAGCGGCATCGAGAAAAACATCAGCAGGACGAGAATGGCCATCGCCGGAAAGCCGAGCCAATTCAGCAGCGCCGATTGCAGAAGGAAGAAAGAGACGCCGGCCAGCCACAAGAACAGCCACGTATCAACACCCTGCGACAACTCCATTCCATACCAGCCGCTTGCCATCCATACGAGAAAAGCCGACGCCGCGCCAACGATAACCATGCCGGCAACCGGCTGCGGAACGATCGATGCCCATGCGCGCGCCCCCGCTTTCCTTGCCGACTGGCTTGCCAAGAACAAGGTGACTGCCGTGACTAAGCTGCCCAACCACATAATTTGCGTCATTAGCCCCGGCGCATTGCCGCTCGCATTATTCGCGCCGGCCCCGTGCACCGTCTCTTCCTGCACAACGATAGGCGACAGCAGCGACTTCGCCGCGGCGACCGGAATCGCGTTCCCTTGCTGTCCGAGCTGCTCCAGCAGCGTAGCCGACAACTCCCCGCTCACCAGCTTCATCGCCTGGCCGAGTCCCTGCTTCACAATCGTCGCCGCCTGCGTATTCATGCCCTCGTTCGCAATAATACGCACCGTCGCAGGCCTCGGCGCAGGTCCCGCAAGCGATGCCACGCCCGCGCTCAGATCGGCAGGCACAATAAGCGCGCCGTAATAATCGCGTTCGTCCAAGCCTTGGCGCGCTTCTTCCTCCGAGCCGACGAGCTTCCAACTGATAGGGAGCTGCGTGGCGGACGTCAGCTTCTGCTTCATCATTTCGCCGACCGCGAGCGCACCGCCTGACGGCAGTTGCGCCGGCTGGTCCAATACGACGAGCGCTACGGGCAAATTTTGCGGCTTCGTGCCGAGCACCGAGCCCATCATGGCAGCGCCGAACACAACCAATACGACAAGTACGGCGATCGGGCTGAGCCCTACTATTTTTTGCTTAAAAAATGTCATTTCTACGATCCCTCTCCCTCATTATCTTAATGAACATTGTGTTGATTAATGATCGTACTGTTAATTATAATGAAGATAAAAGCAAGTACAATCATCAGTCCTGACGCCGATGTTCATTACTCATCATTCGGAGCTTGGAGTGTTCATTATGACGAATAAAAATAGTGGGGGCGACATAATGTCCGATAAAATCGACCGCCGGCGGGTACGCACCAAGCAGTTGCTTTATCAAGCGCTGATGAGTCTGATCGAGGAGCAAGGAATCGAGCATATTTCCGTCACCGATATCGCCAACCGGGCGGATGTGAATCGGGGAACGTTTTATTTGCACTACAAAGACGTGCCCGACATGCTCCAGCGCATCAAAGACGAAGTATTCGAAAGCATCCTCAGCCATGTCGCCCGACTCGACTTCCAGCAAGCGATGGTTTATGCCGACCGCAGCGAGCCCTATCCGAACGGCATTGCGTTATTCGAGCAGATCGCCCGTCATGCCGATTTTCTGAAAGTGATGCTCGGCCCGCGGGGCGATTTATCTTACGCCATTCGGCTCAGGGAAGTGATGACAGCCCATATTTATGAGAAAATGAGCTTTGTGCCGCCAAGCGACCCCGCAGTGCCGATTGATTATGTTATCGCCTATATGACCTCCGCGAACTTCGGCATGATTATGCATTGGATCGAGTCCGGCATGCGCCAATCGCCTGCCCAGATGGGTGCGATGATGACCCGTCTCGTCAATTTCGGGCCGCTTGTCGCGTTCGGACTCCGTGAGCTGCCGAGCATCAGCAGCAGCAGTAAGAAGCAATAAGCCGCGGGTTGCCTGCTCCGGCGTCCGAGGGATTTCGAACCGCAACGACCAAATATAGGCTTGCGCCGGACGCAGGCAAGGACGAGAACAGTGCCCGACGTTCGTGCATACTATTGCCAACGACCCGGACGAACCGCTTCGTTACGCACGCGCATACAGGGTTCCCAACGAACAAGCGGCGTATTTTACTTAATTTAATTGAGAAACAATAAAAAAATTAGTACACTGTTACTAACAACAAAGGAGGCGAGTCAGAATGACTAATCCGGCTACGGATATGGAAATAGGAATCAGCACGTTTCTGGAGACGGCGACCGACCCGGCAACCGGCACGGCAATGAGCCATGCCCAGCGGATACGCAATGCAATCGAGGAGATCCGAATCGCCGATCAAGCCGGCCTCGACGTCTATGCGATCGGGGAGCATCATCGTTCCGATTATGCGGCTACCGCGCCGGCCGTCATTCTCGCGGCGGCGGCTTCCGTCACGCAGAATATCCGGCTGTCGAGCGCCGTAACCGTCTTATCCTCGGACGATCCGGTGCGCGTGTACCAGCAGTTCTCCACGCTGGACAGCATCTCGAACGGGCGGGCGGAAATTATGGCGGGCCGCGGCTCGTTCATCGAGTCGTTCCCCCTGTTCGGCTACAGTCTGGACGACTATGATGCCTTGTTCGACGAGAAGCTGGAGCTGCTGCTCAAAATCCGCCAGTCGGAGAAGGTAACCTGGCGCGGCGGCCATCGTCCGGCGATCAACAATCTCGGCGTCTACCCGCGCTCGGTACAAGAGCCGCTGCCGGTCTGGATCGCCAGCGGCGGCAACCCGGAATCGGCCGTTCGAGCCGGGATGCTCGGCCTGCCGATCGTGTTCGCCATTATCGGCGGCATGCCGGAGCGGTTCGCGCCGCTTGTCTCGCTCTATAAAGAAGCGGCCGTTCGAGCCGGCCACGACCCGAGCAAGCTGCAAATCGCGACGCACTCGCACGGCTTCATCGGCGATTCGGCCGAAGGAGCCGCCGACCGGTTCTTCCCGGCGACGCAGATTATGATGAACGTGATCGGACGCGAGCGCGGCTGGCCTCCTTATGACCGTTCTGCCTTCGACGCGGCCCGCAGCCTGCGCGGCGCGCTATACGTCGGCGATCCGGAATACGTCGCGGAAAAAATCGTCCTGCTGCGCCGCAATCTCGGCGTAACCCGCTTCTTCCTGCACGTCGACGTCAGCACGCTGCCGCACCGCGAGGTGCTGCACGCCATCGAGCTGCTCGGCACGAAGGTAGCGCCGCTCGTCCGCAAGGAGCTTGCGCGCGGCTAATCCGACTTTACGGGCAGCGACCAATCAAGCATCAATAAGCCATGATAACCCCGCGTCTCGTCTGCCTTTAGACCGGGACCGCTATCATGGCTTTTTGTCTTTGCGTTGTAACGGCTATGCAGGCACAATTATTTGAACGCGATCCCGGCAATCCTCCCTTGCTCGATAAATCCGACGTTCCGATACGCTTTATTGGAGTCCGGATTGCTTGTATCCGCGTACAGCATCGGGATTAGCCGCTCCGATTCGATCCGCTCGCACAATGCGGCGACCACGGCGCATGAGGTTGACAGCCATCACGCACCGTCACACCTCGCGCGAGTGCCGAAAGCTGGCATATCCCCGCTTGCGCTGCTCCGGCGGCGTATAGACCACATTAATCCGAGCATGGCGCGGCGAACGGTGAGCGATGCCGGCCATTGAGACGGGCGTGCCGCTTACGGAACGCCCAAAAAGCCCCGCTCTCATAAGGGACGGAGCTGCTCCGCGTTACCACCCTGATTGACGCGCGCCTTCGCGCGTCCTCTCTGCCACCATCCGTCAATGGTGCTCCGTGTTAACGGTTGGACGCCGGGCTCGCCTACTCTCGTTTCGGGAGCCTGCTCGGAGGGGATGATTCGATTCCTGTCGCCGACTGCTTCGCACCGGCCAGCAGCTCTCTGTGCGGCTCCCGCGGAATGTACTTGTCCTCGTCATCGCATTTATTTCCATTATAATATTGTTTATTGATATAGCCGGATCGCCGGCGATTTGCAATCAAATTTAAGAATTGCAATCGCGCGTCGAGATCGGGAAATTTCGCCGCTCCGCTGCGGTGCGGAGCGAGTTTGCGTCCGTGTCCGGAGCATTTTAATCCAGTTGATCGACCCTGTTAAAGTTAAGAATCGACGTTATTTTACATAAATTATGTAGAATTCTGTCGCTTTGTGTTATTATAATCCCAACAAATTCAAATTGTAATGGGGGCTGTGGTTATGACTTACATCGAGACGCTGCACAAGCGGAACAAATTGCTCGTCAATATTATTTGGGGCATGCTCGTGCTTGGGATTGGCGTCGACTTTCTGACGGGAGCCGGTACGGACTCCATTATCGCGCTGGCAATCGTGGGAACGATCACTTGCGGTTTAGCAACCTTGCTTACGTACAAGCGCTGGCTTACGACCTACATCATGTACTTCATCTCGACCATCATTACCGCATTGACGCTGCTGCTGCTTATTACCGGACCGATTATTTCGACTTATTTGCTCGTCTACGTCAACCTTGCCATTATGACGCTCTATTGCAGCTCAAGGGCCATTGCGTATTCGACGCTGATGGGAGCCGGCCTGACCGCGTACCTGCTTCTCGATCCTTATTACAAGCAAGAGGTATTCACGAACAACAGCCCGATTACTATCTGCTTGTTCCTCGGCATGATCTCCGTGCCGTTGTACGTATCGACCAAGTTCAGCGAACGGCTGCAGAACGACGTCATTACGAAGCACGAACAAGCGGTTCAGGAGAAGAACAAGTCGCTGGAGATGGTGGCGCAAATTTCTTCTTCGCTTACGTTATTAAACGATTTCAGCTCGAAGCTGAAACATAATATTACGTCCACGGGCACGATCTCGAAGGAAGTCACGACGGCTTTCGCCGAAATTACGTCCAGCATCGAGACGCAGACGTCCAGTATTACCGATATCAGCGATTCCATTGTGCAGATCGAGCAATCGGTCACTTCCTTGGCAGACCGCTCGAACGAAATGAGAGCGCTATCCGCCAGCTCCGCGCGGCTCACGCAAGCCGGAAGCGAAGAAGCCGGCTCGCTGGAGACGGAGATGAAGCAGATCAACGACAACATCGACGAATCGGTCCGTCTCATGACGGAGCTTGGCGAGCAGAACAAGCTGATCGGCGATATCGTCTCGACGATCAAGCATATTTCGACGCAGACGAACCTGCTCGCCTTGAATGCGGCCATCGAAGCGGCGCGCGCAGGCGAACACGGCAGAGGCTTCGGCGTCGTCTCGCACGAGATCCGCAAGCTGGCCGAGACGTCCCAGCAATCGACCGAGCAGATCGAGCATATTCTCGACAGCATCCGGACCAAGACCGAGCTGGCGGCGGAGCAAGTCATACAAGGGCAGCAATCCGTCGTCAGCGGCAGCTCCGCCGCGCAGAAGGTCGTACAGGTTATGCGGGCGCTCGCCGACGATGCGGGACGACTGGACGTTCACTCCGAGCAGGTCGACCGTTCGGCGGAGGAGCTGCATCAGCAGTACTCGCGCATTACCGATCAGATCGTTACGATCGCAAGCATCACCGAGCAAAATATGGCCGCCACACAGGAAATGTCGGCCAGCATGACGACGCAGGACAGCCGAATTCTCGACATCGTCGAGAGCTTCTTGCAGCTCGACAAGCTGACCTCCGACCTGCACCGGATGGCCGGAAAATAACGAACAAGCGGCTCGGGCTACAATGCCCGGGCCGCTTGTCGTTACAGCGTATGAAAGCACGCTTTCACCCGCTCCTTCATGAATGGATAATGCTCCGCAAATTGGCGATGCCGATGCCCGTTCGCGCCGGACGGATGCGGAAACCCCCACAAGCAGCGTTCCTCCTCCAGCTTACGCTCCTGCACGAACAGCCGAAGCACGCTCTCCACGCTTACGCCAAGCGGAATAACTAACGCTCCGCTCATCGCGTTAAGCTGCTCCTCTATCGTCGAGCGGGACTCTCTCCTCAGCATCGGATGAATCAGCAGGGAGGGCTGCGTGCCGTTGTAGTTGCGCTTATTGACGAACACGGGGAACCGCAGCAGCGACGTCGTATGCAGCAGCGTCTGCCCCGGCTGGAACAGCTCGCGGCAGGAAGGCAGCCGAAGCTCGCGCTGCAGCCCCAATTCGTCCAGCATGACGATCAAATGGCTTCTCATCGGTCCCGCGAACCGGGCCGCTTCCTTCGCTCTCCGGCAAACCTCCTCGTCGCTCAGCCCCTCTGCGAGACACTCGCGCGCTTCGCGGATCGCAATCTGCATCTGCGACCAGCCGGGCGTCAGCCCAACGATGACCACTTTGGCGCCGGGACTCGCATACTCATTGTGCGGGGCGTAATACATCTCCAGCTTGCCGCTTCGCTCCATTAGCAGCGACTCGTCCAGCAGCTCTTCCTTGGTCGGCGGCCGGTTGGCAGGCAGCGCTTCGATCGCTTCCCTGTACCGGCGCAAATGATTCGTAATGAGCAAAATCAGCCCTCCTGTACCTGTCCTTCACTTTCGTCGGAATCGCCCAAGCCGCTCCCGAACGATGGACACGGAGAAGCTGCCGTCTTGTTCAAGAACGACATGATTCTTCCCGTTGCGGCATCCCGACAAGCCCGCACTCCCTCGCACAAGCCTATGCATACCGACCCCCTCCGGAAGCTATCCTATGACGAGATATGTAAGCCGACGCTATGCCGTCCCCACTAATTAGTACCTGGTATTAGTATCTTGTGCTATACTTATCCCATACTCATTACTTTGCAGCTACTGGAGGTCTGTACGAGATGAACGGAATCATGTCGGGATGCAACATTGTCGTCATGGGCGTCGCCAATGAACGGAGCATCGCTTGGGGAATCGCGAAATCGCTGCACCGGGCGGGCGCGAGCCTTATTTTTACCTACCGCAAAGAGCGTTCCTACCACAAGCTGTCCCAGCTCCTTGCCGCGCACGAGATCAAGCCGCTGCTGTGCGTATCCTGCGACGTCGCCGACGATGCAAGCATCGAATCCGCCTTCGCGGCAATACAAGCGCAAGTGCCGGTTATCCACGGACTGGCGCATTCGGTCGCGTTCGCCGAAAAGGATAATCTGCAAGGGGACTATGTCGATACGACTCGCGAAGGGTTTCGCCTCGCACACGATATTAGCGCTTATTCCCTCGTGTCGGTCGCAAGAGCTTGCAAGCCGTTGATGACGGAAGGCGGCAGCATCGTCACGCAGTCGTACCTAGGCGCGGAGCGCGTCGTCAACAATTACAACGTGATGGGGGTTGCGAAAGCGGCGCTGGAAGCAAGCGTCCGGTACTTGGCCGACGATCTCGGACCGCATCGGATTCGGGTCAACGCCATCTCCTCCGGACCGATTCGGACGCTCTCGGCCAAAGGCGGCGTATCCGGCTTCACCGACCTGTTCTCCACCATACAAAGCAAGGCCCCGCTTCGTAAAAACGTCGATCACGACGAGGTCGGCGATGCGACGATGTTCCTGCTCAGCCCGCTGTCCCGCGGCATTACCGGCGAGGTGCTGCATGTCGACTCCGGCTATCACATTCTCGGGTATTAAGCGGATAGCGGCATCCACCGCCGCGCGCGGCGCGACAAGGCGCAAATAAAAGGCCGCCCCGCCGCCTTATGGCGCGGGACAGCCTGCTTGCCGCATAGAGCGGACCGTTACCGGAAGAACGCTTTGTCCACGTTGTATTTTGCCCTGTACTTATTGATAATATAAGTTTCGTAGATATCCCGCTCCACCGCGTCCTCATTAATATAAACCTCGATCGTTGCCACTTCGTCGCGATGATTCTTCATGTCCGATACGTTATCCTCAAAATGCTTCTTGATCCGCGGACGCAGCTTTCTCGCCTTGCCGACGAACAGCAGCTCGTTCCGGTCGTTGTAGAACATAAAAAATCCGCCCTTGTCCCGCGCAATCAGATGAAAGTCGGTAAAACCACAAATATGACTCATCTGCGGGTTGGCCTGCTTCGTAATGGTTACGTCGGGCGACGGCATCGTGATCTGAATCACGAGCGCTCACTTCCTTTGTCGTTGAATGATTGTCTATATCCTACCATAACATGCCGACGGCTTCGAATACCATTACCATTCTTCGAAATCATCCTGTTATGCATTCCAATAACAGGGATTTATTCCTTTCGATCGAATAAATAGATAAAGCGTCGGTTCTGTCGCTCCCCTATTCCACCCAGACAAGGAGATTCGCAATCATGATGAACAAGAAGCTAGTCGCCCTATTGATCTCCATCGCCGTCATGCTGACCGCTTTCGGCGCCTCCGGCTACGCGGCTCGGAAGCCGACGAGCGTCCTGCTGGACGGTACGCCGGTGCAAATGTCCGACGGACAGCCCTTCGTCGATCAAGGCACGACGTTCGTGCCGATGCGTCCTCTATTCAAGCTGCTGGACATTCAGGTATCTTGGAACGGCAAGCAGCAGACCGTGTCAGGCGTCAAAGGCGATCTGAGCATCGCCCTGACCATCGGCAGCAAAACCGCGGCCGTGAACGGCCATGCCGTTCAACTGTCCGCCGCTCCACGCATTGTGCGCAGCGTGACGTATGTCCCGCTCCGCTTCGTCGGCGAAGCGACCGGCTACAAGGTCGGATGGACGGCCTCGACCAACACGATTACGCTGACGTCCCCTCCGCAGCGGGCAGCAAGCAAAGGCTTCCTGTGGAAAACGCAGCATAACGGCAATACCGTCTATCTGCTCGGCTCTATTCATGTCGCCAGCGATGCCATGTATCCGCTGCGGCCGGAGATCGAGCAAGCTTTGGCGGCGGCCGATTATCTGGGCGTCGAGCTGGACATTACCGACATCGATCAAGCCTATATCCAGAATCTGTTGATGACCGACGGGATATACAACGACGGCACGACGCTGAAGGACCATATTTCCGACACGACGTACAAAAAGCTCGCCGCCGCGTTCCAATCCCGCGGACTTCCAGCCAATAGCGCAGACGCCTACAAGCCTTGGGTCGTTACACAGTCGCTGCCAACCTGGCTGTCATCGCCGACCGACTACACGGCCGATCTGGGCATCGACATGTATTTGCTTCAGAAGGCCAAGAGTTCGGGCAAGCCGATTATTTCGCTTGAATCGACGGAATTGCAGATGAATATGTTTATCGGATTCTCGGACTCCGTGCAGGAGGCGCTGCTGCTCGAAACGATCAATACGTATAGCCAATCGGTCGTGACCAACCGCAACGCCGGCCAGGATGCGCTCGCGAAGATGTGGTCGGAAGGCGACGAGCAGACGCTCGTATCCCTGACGACCGGCGTAGCGGCATCGCCGGAGTATTACAAAGGGCTGATTGCCGACCGCAACGCCGGAATGACGGAGAAGGTCGAGGGCTATCTGAACGGCGAAGGGAAGAAGACGTATCTGATCGTCGTCGGGGCGCTTCATATGCTTGGACCGGATGGCGTCGTGACGCAATTGGAGAAGGACGGCTTCGCGGTAGAGAAGCTCTAGTGCGGGTGCGTGAAATGGCGCAACAATAAAAGGGTTAGATCAAAGCTGCCGCAAGCAGCTTGATCTAACCCTTCTCTTATGAGATAAGCTTATTACGCTTTGCCGGACGAACCGAACTCGCGCATTTTGCCGATAACCGTTGCTTTGATCGCGTCGCGGCCCGGAGCCAGGAATTTACGAGGATCGTAAACATTAGCGTCGTTAGTCAAGATTTCGCGAGCGACTTTCGTGAACGCGATTTGGTTCTCGGTGTTCACGTTGATTTTCGCCGTACCGAGGGATACCGAACGTTTGATGTGCTCCGTAGGGATACCCGTGCCGCCGTGCAATACGAGCGGAAGGTTGATCGTTTGGCAGATTTCTTCCATCTCTTTGAAGCCCAGTTTAGGCTCGCCTTTGTAAGGGCCGTGAACCGAACCGAGTGCAGGCGCGAGGCAGTCGATACCCGTACGCTCTACGAGCTCTTTGCACTCTTTAGGATCTGCATAGATAACGCCTTCTGCAACGACGTCGTCTTCTTGACCGCCGACCGTGCCGAGCTCCGCTTCTACCGAAACGCCGCGAGCGTGCGCGTATTCGACGACCTTCTTCGTCGTCTCGACGTTCTCTTCGAACGGATGGTGCGAAGCGTCGATCATGACGGACGTGAAGCCGGCGTCGATCGCTGCTTTACATTTCTCGAAGCTCGAACCGTGGTCAAGGTGGATTGCCACCGGAACCGTGATTTTCATCTCTTCGATCAGCGATTTCACGATCGCCGTGACGACTGTGAAGCCGCCCATATAGCGAGCCGCGCCTTCGGATACGCCCAGAATAACCGGCGATTTCTCTTCTTCGGCTGCAGCCAGAATCGCTTGCGTCCATTCCAGGTTGTTGATGTTGAATTGACCGACGGCGTAGCCTTCTTTAAGACCTTTGTTAAGCATGTCCTTCATTGATTCCAATGCCATTGTTGTAAATCCTCCTTCAGAATAATAACGATTGAATGACCAGACGTTTCTAGTCATACCCAATCCGGCCGCAGTTTAAAAATGACGTTCCTAGGCGCGGCCTTCTTGGCACGAACGGAATGGGATGGCCTCGACCTCGCTCGTTCACGTTCTTCTTATATTTCTACATGTTATCATAAATTTTATTATAAAACTACCAATAGCGACCCGTATCGCCCGCAAGTTGTCCCGACGTCCGACACGCGCTTCTCGCTTCAAACATAAAGGACGCCCATTCAGGCGCCCCTCATTATATTCCGCTATTCCGCCGGACTATTGTCTCAGCGTTTTCAAAGCGCCGCTCCATGCGAGCACTTGGTCGAGCATGCCGTTCACGTTCGTCAGATGCAGATCGGCCGGCTTGAACGCGCCGTTCTCGAAATCCGTGAACAGCGACAGCGCCGGATGCACGCGAACGTCCGCAACGGACAGCTCGCCGAGAATGCCGCGCAGATGCTCGGCTGCGCGAGCGCCGCCTACGGATCCGTAGCTGACGATGCCGGCCGCTTTGTCGTTCCAAGCCTCGCGAGCGAAGTCGAGCGCGTTCTTAAGCGCCGCCGTAATGCTGTGGTTATACTCTTGCACGATGAAGACGAAGCCGTCCAAGCCGGCAAGTCTCGTGTTCCAAGCCGTTGCCTGCTCGGTTGCGTCCTCTTCGCCGAACATAGGGAGTTTATAATCCGCGATATCGACGATTTCGTAATTCGCGTCGCCGCGTTTGTCCGCCACGCTCTTCACCCACTCGCCTACTTGCGGGCTTACGCGGCCTTGACGGGTGCTTCCAAGAATAATGCCGATGTTCAATTTGGACATAACTTGTTCCTCCCATTATTATCGATTGTATAATTAGCTTACCTGCTGTCTGTCATATTATGCATGTCTTGCCTCTCTATCGTATCGGCTTCCCTCAATAAAATCAATAGCTACTTACTAAATGTTATTAATTAAATGTAAGCTTGCATCGCCTCTCTCCTCTTCTTCTGTCGCTATTGCGCATTTGGAAATATTTTGATATGTTCAAAAAGGTTATGAATCGCAGAAATTGCGCCAGCAAGGAGGAAACGAATAGATGTCCACGACTCCCGTTCGAAGCGTTCGCCGATGCTGAATTCGATGCTCCGATCAGCCAAGCGAACGGTGAAAGCCCGGCATGCCGCCGGGGGGCCGATCGTCAGGCGCGCCGTCTCCGCACTGTCTCTGCCGTGGAAAGCCGCTCTAACGGCACAGCATATCCTCTTCAATGCCAACTATCGCTCCATCGTGCGCCTGCGGCTGTTCAACTCCGGCAAGGTGCATCAGACGTCGTCCTTCACTTCTATGGACCGCTATCCGGTCATTTTCTCCGCATGCCGCGACTACTTCCCAGGCAAGAAAGAACTGAACCTTCTATCCTACGGCTGCTCGACCGGCGAAGAGGCGGCAACGCTCAGGAAATATTTTCCCGAAGCCCGCATCGTAGGAGCCGAAATCAATAAGCACAGCCTGGCCCAATGCCGCGCGCGCCAAATGGACGACCGGGTTCGCTTCATCTATTCGTCGCCTGACGAGATTCGCAAGCATGGCCCGTACGACGCCATCTTCTGCATGGCGGTCCTGCAGCGCAGACCCCACCGCATCGCCGCCGGCAACGTTACAAGTCTCGCCGCGATCTATCCGTTCGAACGGTTCGAGGAGACGATCGCCCTGCTCGATTCGCTCGTACGTCCGCAAGGCTTGCTCGTCATTCATTTTACGCAATATTCGCTTATGGATACGAATGTCGCCTCCGGCTACGAAATATTAGGCGACTACAATCAGCATGACTACCTCTCGCCCACATTCGACGCGAACAGCCGAATCGTACCCGGCCGAGCGCCGCTGAACACCATTTTTATTAAACGGGGACCCTAACAAAAGGGAGCGTCAGGCAGACGATAGCATGCCCGATGCTCCCTATATTTTATGTAAGCCGAAGGCCGGCTAGAAAATATGCAAAAACCATGCTTTCGAATAAGCCGAATTAAAGGAAGAGTCCTTGCCGTCGATAATCACGTCGTACACCTGCGTCAATTGCTTGTAGTAATGAATGCTCCCGTAAGCATAGCTGGCCAACGCAAGCAAGGTCGCCGCAACGGCGCCGTATATTTCGACGTTGACGAGCGTGTAGACGGCGATCCACAGCACCATCGAGCACATGAGAGCGAGAACCTGATACAGCGTCGTTTCGGCGCTTCGCAATATTTTGCAGTACGTCTTCCATCGGCCGACCTTCCGTTCGGAGCCGGCTCCGCTGCGGAACGCGAGGACGGTGCCCGCGTTTTTCTCCATCGTCTTGTAGAACAAATGCTGTACGATCTCTTTCGTGACCTTATCCTGCGCAAAGTTGTACAGTTGGGTAATCGTGCGGCAGGTAATCCAATACACTTCCTTGTACACCCGATACCGCACGACGACCTGCGCAAGCATCATGCCGAGGACATAAAGGGCCAGGAAGCCGGCCCCCTTCGCGTTATCGGACTGCTTCATGTCGATAATGGCCGGGATGACGAAGCTGATAATCGCGATGTAGAATGCGATCGTCTGATCCCGCTTCTTCTGCTGCAAGCCGAGCTCGCTTACGCACAATTCATACGTTTTCTCCAGCCGAAAATCTTTCGATTCGTTATACTTGCTTTCGTCGATGACGATGTCTCGATAAGGGAACAAAGGGCCGACCTCCACAGGGACCATATAATGGGCGATAACTGAAGCTTGCTATTCGCTGTAAGGAATAACGGGAATCTCGTCGGATACGATCCGCTTGAGATAATCGTAATTGTCCTTCGTGTTCGCGCAGATGAGCGGGATCGGCCGGTTGAACACCGTGCGCTCGTACCCGATCGTCCCGACATAGCCGCCGGCTTCCCGGATAATAATCTCCGCGCCCGCGAAGTCCCAAGGAAACACACGGATTTCGAAATAAAGATCGGCTCGTCCGCAAGCGAGATAGACAAGCTCCAGCGCCGCCGTGCCGAGACGGCGAATGTCGTCGCAGCGCTCGTACACTTTCTCGATAATGTTCAGGCAAGGCTTGGCATAGTTCTTGTTGTACAGACTCATCGCCGTGCAGAAGATGGAGTGCTCCACATCGCGGTCCGACACCCGGATCGGCTCGCCGTTCAAGAACGCCCCTTGGCCTTTCTCCGCATAGAACATTTCGTCGCGGTACGGATTGTAGACGACGCCCAGCACGACTTCGCCGCCGTGGACGAGCCCGACCGAAATGGCGCTCAGCCCCATATCGCGAATAAAATTGGCCGTGCCGTCGATCGGATCGACGACCCACAAGTAAGGGCGCTCGTAATCGCTGTCTTCGCTTTCTTCGCCGATAAATCCGCAATCGTCGATGAGCGGCATTAGCCGTTCCTTCAGGAACGCTTCCACCGCCAGATCGACGGACGTTACGTTGTTGGAGGCCGTTCCTTTGCTCTGCACCTCGAAATTTTTATCCTCGAACAACCGGCCCGCTTCACGTACGATGCCTATTACGTTATCAATCATTCGATGCACCTGCCTGCCTTATATTTCGGAGCTTCAATCCTTGTCTTTATTATAGGTGAAGCCCGTTTATTCCGCTTTGCTTTATTCTCCTGCCTGCGGATTGGCATCGCCGATAATGCTGCTGACGCGGCCCACTCGGCCGTCTTGCAGCCTCACCTTAATGCCGTGAGGGTGCTGCGGCGAATTCGTCAGCAAGTCCTTGACGATGCCTCTCGTCGTCTTGCCCGTACGCTGATCCTGCTTCAAAATAATATCGACCTCAAGGCCCGGCCTGACGTCGCTTCTCAGCTTTCCGTTACCCGCCATCTTGTCGCTCTCCTCCTGTTCCTTCGCCATTGTCCATTGCAATTTGCTTCCCATCCATCAGGTATTCTAAAACAAATGAGCCGTTATATCCAATGCCGACCGCCGGGCGCGTGAGATAATATAGGAAAAAGCCGATCCGGCGCAGGCAGTCTTCCTGCCCGCCGGCATCAGATCGGCTCATTGCGCACTCGCCGTTAGCCCTTACGTCTCCGTCATGACGCCGCCGTTCACATGGAGCACCTGCCCCGTAACGTACGAGGAATCGTCGGAAGCCAGATAGATGTAGGTCGGAGCCAGCTCGAACGGCTGACCGGCCCGCTTCATCGGCGTTTCCAGACCGAAGCTTGTGACATATTCGGCCGAATAGCTGGACACGATCAGCGGCGTCCAGATCGGGCCCGGCGCGACGGCGTTGACGCGAATGCCTTTGCTCACCAATTGCAGCGACAAAGAGCGCGTGAACGACACGATCGCGCCCTTGGTCGAAGAATAATCGACCAGCAGCGGCGCGCCCGCATAAGCCGTTACCGATGCGGTCGACACAATCGCGCTTCCGGGCTTTAAGTGCGGCAGCGCAGCCTTCGTCATGTAGAACATAGGGAAAATGTTCGTTCGGTACGTATTCTCAAGCTGTTCGTCGGTAATGTTCAGAATGCTGTCCTGCGGGAACTGCACGCCCTGATTCAGCACGAGCACATCCAGCCTCCCGTAGCACTCCAGCGTTCTTCCGACGACCTCGGCGGAGAAAGCCGGACGCCGCAGGTCCCCTTCGATGAGCAGGCATCTGCGGCCGTAGCGTTCGACCATTTGCTTCGTGTCTTCCGCATCCCGGCGCTCGTACAGGTAGACGATTGCGACGTCCGCCCCTTCCTTGGCGAAGCCGATGGCGACCGCGCGGCCGATTCCGCTGTCGCCTCCGGTAATAATCGCCGCCTTCCCCGCCAGCTTCCCGCTTCCCTTATACTTGGGATTGTCGGAGATCGGAATCGGGTTCATCACATATTCCAGCCCCGGCTGCACGTTCTGATGCTGCGCCGGGAACGTAATCGGCTCCTGACGGCACCGGGTGCGATAGCCGTAATACGGATAGTATGGGATCAAAGCGAATCCTCCTTATGCTTAATAACCGTTAAGGCAGGATATTCGCCTATGGCCCGGCAGGTGCCCTGATTGCCGTATGCCAATAAAGGCCGCGGAGGCCCCCCTCCGCAGCCTTGTTCAACCGCCTCTATTCTACTCCTTGCCCAAGAAGCCTCCGCGGACTGCCTAAACGAATGGTCGTCGGACGAGCTTGCGCTAAGAACGAGATCGTCGCCCGCATGTACGCGACAAATAAGCTAGATCCAGACGGCTTCGATTGCGCGGATCTAGCTTATTTGCGGTTAAGCGGTACGGTCTCGTATACCCGTTTCCCGCTGTCGGGGTTATACCATACCTGCTGGATGACGCCTGTGGTCGGGTCGATGAAGATTTCGTCGGTTCTGCGGAACCCCGGCGGCGGCTGAAAAGCCCGCGTCGCGCGTCGCCTGCGGCGATAAATAACCGTGCCGACAATGGATATGCCGATGATAAGAAACTGGCTGATGAGATAGACGATAAATATCGTGGACATGAATCGTTACAGCTTCTCGATCACGACGGCTGTGCCGTACGCGACGATCTCCGACATCGTCTGGCCGATCTCGCCGGAATCGAATCGCATCATGACGATCGCATTGGCTCCCATCGCATGCGCGTTCTGAATCATACGGTCGATTGCCGTTTTGCGCGCATCCTCGATCATTTCGGTATATTCCTTGATTTCCCCGCCGAACAGGCTGCGCAAGCCAGCCGTAATATTGCCTCCAAGCCCGCGGCTGCGGACCACAACGCCGAACGCATGCCCGACGACGCGGTCAACGCGATAACCGGAAATGTTCTCTGTCGTGACGACGATCATCCTGTTTCCTCCCCTATCATGTCATGTAGAACGTTGTAATGAACATAGCACGTTTCGGAATAGCCGTCAAAATTCGTATCGCCGCGGCCGGGGTCCAACCCGCGCCTACCCTACCCGGTGGAGCGCATCCAGCGCGGCCTCCTCGCTCTCCAGAAAAAACACCTGCGTCCCGTGATTGCATTCATAAATAAAATCCCGCAGACTTTTGCTCGAATAGTCTCCGTAATGGCCGACGATCGCCAGCTTCACCTGATAATTCGTATATTTCTGCAAAATATCGCCGGCCAGCCGTGTGCTTAAATCGAAGAATGCGTCGATGACGTTCGCCTGACGAATCATCATTTTGTGGCATCCGTGGCTGTATTGAATGGTCGCCATCAGATCGAGCGCGTCTTGCACATCGCGAATAAGCACTTCATCGCTGTCGATGACCGCTATCTGGGAGTTTCCTCTCGTATCGACGGTTACGTTCATGCTCTCCTCCTATTCTTGAATATAGGTATGCGGCGCTTAACCGCTTGAACCCATTCAGACAGTCTCCCCCTATTATAGCTCAAGCCCCTCCGCAATATCTTGCAGTTTCAAGTTTCAGGAAAAGCATCGCTCGGTGTTCAGGGGATGCTCGCTGCGCGATCAACTGCCGGTCGTTGCAGACAGCAGCTTCGCCATTCATACCAGCCAGCAGAAGGATCGGCAAAATTCCGAAGCCGTTAGCGACATTGCGAAGCAAATAGATTATCCTTATTACAATTCAAGCATCGGGAGTGATGGCAAGAATGGCGGATTGGACAACGGGGGCGCGCGGGCGTAAATTCATCGCCTCCTTCAGCGGCGGCAAGGATAGCGTCCTTGCGCTTTACATGGCGATGCAGGCCGGAGAAGCGATCGGGCTGATCGTCATGCTGGAGGAGGAAGGCAAGCGATCCCGCTCCCACGGCATGCCGCCGGACCTCATCGGGGCGCAGGCCGATTCGATCGGATTGCCCGTCTATACGGCGGCGGCGAGCTGGTCGGATTATGAGACGGCGTTCACCCGCCTGCTGATCGAGGCCCGCGAGCGGGGAGCGGAGGTCTTGGTGACGGGGGACTTGGACATGCCCGCCTACGGCTGCTGGCATGACAAGGTGACGGCCGGCGTCGGCCTGAAGCTCGGCATGCCGCTGTGGGAGATGGATCATCGCGAAGCGGTGGAGCGATTCATCGACCTCGGATTCGTCACGGTTGTCGTCACGGTCAACTTATCGTTAGGAATGCGGGAGGACGATCTGGGGCGCATGATGACGCACGGATATGTAAGCGAGCTGATCGAACGCGGCATCGATCCGTGCGGAGAAGGCGGCGAGTTCCATACGACCGTATTGGACGGCCCGATCTTCAGCAAGCCTCTTCCCGTACGCCGGGGCGCAATTGCACGGCATGGGGAGTATGCTTTTCTGCCGCTCGAACTGGATTCCTAATCAAGGACCGCAAGCAAGAGCCCGGGGCAAGGGCCTCCGGCTCGAGCCTGACATTGCGACGATTGGCCTTGCATCGCAGCCCGTTGCCGGCGCGCGGTGCGCGGCCCGATAACGCCGAGCGGTCAACCACGCGCGGGCATCGTCCATGATGCATGAAGCCGGGCTTAGCCAAGCGGGTCTTGGCTCACGCAAGGGAGTATTTTATTTTTTTCGGGAACGTTCCCAAAATAATGATTGCTTTATTTCCAATATTATCTTACTATTTTCCATATGAATTGGGAACGTTCCCAAAACGGAGGTGAGCTTACTGGTCAACGTATCGATTAAAGATATCGCCAGGCACTGCCACATGTCGGTCAGCACGGTGTCCCGGGCGCTCAACGGCGATTACGGCGTGAAGCCGAAGACGAGAGCTCTCGTGCTGGATGCGGCCAAGGAGCTGGGCTACGTGCCGAATCTGGCGGCCAAGGAGCTGGTGAACCAGAAGAGCAAGCTGGTCGGCATTCTGATTGCCGACAGCGATTATGAAGCCCGTCCCGCCTTCTTCGAGCTGCTTCCTTATATCAACAAGGCGTTGGCGCTCCATCATTACCGGACGATCATCTGCACGGTGAGCGAGATCGGCTACGCCAAGGGAGAGCTGTCGGACATCTTGATCTCGCGCAATTTGAACGGGTGCATCGTCATGAGCGCCTTCCCTTCCCATCATCCGATCTATGACGATATCAAGCGGATGGACCATCCCGCCGTCGTGCTTGAGCAATCGGTTCTGGGCCCCAATTGCTCCAACTTGAATACCGATGAGGTCATGGGCGCCTATATGGCGACTCGCTACTTGATCGAGCGCGGGCATCGGCGAATCGCCTTTGTGAACGGACCGGAATCGTTCGAGATTAGCCGGGAACGGCTGAAGGGCTTCCTGCAAGCAGCCGACGAGGCCGGTCTGCCGCCGGACGCTCGGCCCGTGCTATGGAGCGACTACACCGGCAGCGGCGGCCAGGAGGCCGCGTATCGTCTGCTTCGCCTTCATCCGGAGACGACGGCCGTCTTCTACGCGAACGATCTGATGGCGATGGGCGCCATCTCGTCTCTGGCCGAGGCCGGCGTTCAGGTGCCCGAGCAGCTCTCGGTCATCGGATACGACGGATTGTATGTAGGCAAGTATTATAATCCGCCGCTGGCGTCGGTCGTTATCGACAATCCGGCTATCGGAACGAAGGCGGCCGAGCTGCTGCTGGAGCTGATTCACGGAGGCAGCGGGCGCACGGTTCGGGTCAAGCCGCATTTGTTCCAAGGCAAGAGCGTCGCCACGCAATCATCTTAACAATGGAAAGGGAGGAAACTTGCATGACGAAGAACTACTGGCTTCGCTGTTCCATTAGCGCCCTGTCGCTCGCTTCCTTGCTGTTGGCAGGCTGCGGAAAGTCCGATACGAAGGCTCAAGAGGTCGTCGTCGAGCCGTGGACGGAATATAAGCCCAAGCAAGACGCCGCCCGGATCGATGCTATGAGGGCGAACAAGAAGCCCGGACAAGAGCTGTATGAGGTGTACCGCGATCTTACCGTCATCGATATCCATAACCATGACGCAGAAAACCCGAACGCGCTGTCCAAGTGGGGCGCCTACGGCATCGACCGTATCGTCTTGTTCGGGGACATCTCCGAGCCGAGCGCTCAGAGGACCGACCGGCTGTCGTGGGAGCAATACCAGAAAGAGCCGTCGCATGTGTACCCGTCCTTCGCCGGCTTCCCGATTTACGAGGACGAAGGCTTGGAGATCGTCCAGCGAAACTTGGAGAACGGGTATCTCAACATCGGGGAAGTGGCGGCCGCTTCGACTTACTCGCCCGTCGTGTCCAAGGTGAAATGGAAGTCGGAGCACCCGAACGACGGCAATTGGCCGGCCATCTACGACCTCGCCGCCAAGTACAAGGCGCCGGTCCTGCTTCATATCGATCCGCCGAACGGCGAGCCGATCGTCCATCTGGAGGAAGCGCTGGAGCAGCACCCGGATACGAACATTATTTTCGGACATGCCAATGCTTATAACCCGCCTTCGAATATCGAGGCTCTGCTCGACAAGCATCCGAATCTGTACATCGATTTCTTCCCCGGCTTCACGGCATACAGCGGCGAAAGCGGCAATAAGCTGGAGGATTTCGTGCCGCTCATCGAGAAATACCCGGACAAGTTCATGCTGTCGACCGATTCGGGATACGACTTGACGACGGAGAAGGCGGCGAAAGGCTTGTACGACATTATCGATCTGCTTAAGCCGGAGACGGCAGCGAAGGTCGCTTATCAGAATTACGAGAGACTGGTCGAGCTACAGCCGCCGACCGATACCCAGATCCAGACGATCAAGGATCTATCCGCGCAAGCCGGCAAATTCGAGACGTACCGGCTGAACAAACGGATGGCGAACGAGCTTATATTCGAGCTTACGGCTTTAACGGCCAAGTAACAGCCGGTCCAGATGGCGGAACAGAACCGCGAACCCTTCCTCATGAATCCAGTACTGCTTATCGCGGTTCTGCACGGCCCGCTTGAAGTCCTCGTATGCGCACCACTTCACTTCCTGCACTTCGTCCTCCTGCAAAACCAGCGCCTCGATATTCGGGTCCATCCTCAGCATATAGACGTCGTAGAAAGTGTCGTCGATAAAGGCTCCGTCATTGGCTTCAATCCGCTCCCGGAACGTGTACAAATAGCGAATGTCGCACAGACGAGCCGATACGTCCAATCCAAGCTCCTCCATAAACTCTCTGACAATCGTCCGGTCGTTAGTCTCCCCGCTTTCGATATGTCCGCCGAGCGACACATACCATTGATCGGGGCGCAGATCCTTTACCTTGCTTCTTTTCTGCAGCAGCAGCTCTTCCGAAGCGTTAATGAGCCAGACGTGAACGACTTTATGCACAATCCCCTTGACGTGCGCCTCGCCCCGCTCGACGATCGCTCCTGTTCGATTCCCGTCCGCATCGATTACATCGAAATACTCCATCTCATCGCTCTCCCGACCTGAATACAGGCTATCGATTTCTATGGAATAGACGAACGGGAGGAATAAAAGGCTTGCGCGCACCGCTAGTGCGCTTCGTAGAATTTGATTTTTAAATCGATAATATTCAGATTCTTCTTCATCCCGTCGATCTGCCGGACGACTTCCCGCCGATGCTCGATCATCATTTGCTTGCGGGCCTCGGACGTCTCGCCGCCCCGAACGACCATGTCCATATAATTCTTGATTTCTTTAATGGGCATGCCGGTATTTTTCAAGCAGCAGACGAGCTTCATAAGCTCCAGATCGGTGTCCGAGAACATCCGGTTCCCCGACTTGCTTCTTGCAATGAAAGGCAGAAGCCCTTCCTTATCGTAATAACGGATCGTATGAGGCGACAGGTCGCATAGTTGCGCGACTTGATTAATGGTATACATATTCGGCATCCCCTAACGCATGAATGAATGGGCCAGACTTCGCTCGAAGTCGAATTACGCTATAGTATACGCCGTCGCACGGCCTTCCACAATTGGATATCACACACATGCCGGCCGGAAGTTCATCTCCTACGCGGAGTGGAAATCCGTCTCACTGGAGGCGTCCGAATTTGTGTGCGCGCATACAAGCTCGATGCCGTCCTGGCTGCAAGGATTCGCGAACCATCAGCCGATTACCCCGTCATTGAGACGATCCGGGGCTTGCTGACCGATACGCCGCTCGGGGACTACGGCGGCAAGCAATCGGTTGGTGCGCCTTCTCGTTCCGCCGGAAAGGCGGAACGAGATAATAAACGAGCGGCAGCGCCCCGGATCGACCGGGGCGCTGCCGCTCGTTATTCGTATTAAACCAGACAATGGGCAGCAGAAGCGGAACGACGCATCCCATCGTCGGAATGTACGGGGGGAGGCCCAAATAAAAAAGCATTACCGCCGAATCAGGCCGCAATGCTTCGCTCGCTCTTATATCCGTTCATCCGCTCCGCCGTCTCACGGAGCTCCTGCAGCAACTGGTCCAGCTCGGTGCGCAATTGCTGCAGCTCTTTCCTGCACTGCGATTGCAGTCGGTTCAATTCCATCCCGCCAATATTGCCGGTCTTAATCTGATACGTCAGCTTGTTGCACATCGTCTCGCTGTCGCAAAGCCGGTATTCCGTCGTTATCATCGCTCTCAAGTCTCCCTTATCGTTTGGTCTTATCATAAGGGTCCAATGTTAACGGAAAATTAAACCAATATTACCGGACTGTAAGAATCCGGTCGCTTGCAGGGCAACCCGTTCCAGTGTCTTGTTTCAAGACATTGGAACGGGGCTCCTCTGCTGGTTGGAGGGTGGAAGGAACGTAGCAGGATGGGATTATGCCTACAGAGCAGGTCGGTCGACCCGATGCTTCACATGAATTAAGGGCCGCCACAGACTGTTGTTTTACTCGCTAACGATTTCTTTCCGGATTAAGAGTCTTGTAAGGACGTCTAACCTATATAAGCCAATGTTGCTTTCCAGCCTATTGCGCGTACGTTAAGCGGCCTTGCGATGCGCTTATTCACCTGCGTGCGGGGCTTCGAGCGAAATAAGCGCCTCCGAGGAGCGCTTATTTCATTTACTAAGACGATTGACGCTCATCCTGACGTGCCGACGGCTCCCCTTCGGCTTGCTGACGGGCATAACGCGGACGACCGCTGGATTGTGCCTCCCCCCTCTACCTTCATCGTCGACCAATCGGGCATCGTTCGCCCCTCTTGCGTCAATCCCGACTGCATGCAGCGGCAGGAGCCGCCGAGCATTCGCACGATAGCGAGGCTTGCAGCTTCGCAGCTCCGGTCCGCCGACGGCGGCAGCGTCATTCAGCCGATCGATATGCCGGCTGCACGGCGGCTGGCGATTGCTTTTTCCGATACAAGGCATAATACAGCAGGGCGGTGAATGCGGTTATAACCGCCGATACGAGATACATCTCCGCATACCCGGCTCCGGAGGCGATAACGCCAAGCGTGTACGAGCCGATGCCGTAGCCTAGATCGAATAAGACGAAGAACGTCGCCATCGCCAGCGGCTGGCGCTGTCGCGCCGCCTTCTTGACCGCAATCGTCTGGAAGCTCGGAAGAAGCGCGCCATAGCCGAGACCGCACACCGCTCCCGCCGCCAGGAACTGCGCCTGCGAATGTGCCTCGCCCAGCAGGAATAGCCCCGCCGCGAAGGCGGCAATGCTCGGATAGATGATAACCTTCTCGTTGTAACGGTCCAGTATCCGGCCGATGATCGGCCGAGGGAGCACAATCATAATGCCGAAGAAAACGAAGAAATAGCTCGCCATCGATTCCATCGACATGCTGGAGGCATAGACGGAAATGAACGAGGTCAATCCGCTGTAGGCGAAAGCGGCGACGAAGCCGGCCAGCCCGATTGGAATCGCGGATGTCTCAATGAGGTCCTGCCACCGGAACGGCTTTTTCTCCCTGGCCGGCTCTTGAGCCGGAGGGGCTTCGGCCGCCGCCTTCTTGGCGCCGGAAGGCGTCATCATGCCGAGTCCTAAAGCCAGCAGCGCAAATACGCCGCACATGACGAACAGCGTCCGGTATCCGAAATGCGAGTTGACCGTCAGACCGATGAACGGTCCAACCACCATTGCGAGGCTCATAAACATGCTGAAATAGCCGATGCCTTCGCCTTTGCGGCTCTCGGGAATAAGCTTAAGAGCAACGCCGTTCGTCGATGTGGTCGCGACTGCGAAGCTGCCGCCGTGCACAAAACGAAGCAGCAGAAGCATCGCAAAGCTGTAAACATGCAAATAGTAAACCGCCGCCAGAAAGAACATCAGCAGCGACCAGGAGACGATGCGCGAGTCGCCGAACCGCTCCATCAGCTTGCCCGCGAACGGTCGAGCGAGCACCGCCGCGATAATGAACAGCGTCATCGACAAGCCAATCTGCTGCTCCGACCCGTGCAGCGTCTCCTTCACGTATATTGGAAGCGTCGTGGCCGAGGTGTAGAAGGTAAGAAATAGAAAGAAGCTGCTTAAGCTTATCGTAATAAAATGCCAATTCCACAGCGCGCCGTTGTTCGCGGTTCTCATGTTGTATTCCCTCCCGTTGGTGCTGCGCCGTTCTTTACTTGTTCGATTCGCGACGCCGTTCAATATTGCGGTTCAGCTTGCCTATGAAAGCGCGGAATGCTTCAATCTCGGCCTCCGTTATGTCGGCCAGCATTTCCTTCATAAATTTCTGCTCGACCGGAATCAGGTCGATAGCCGCTTCCCGGCCGGAAGCCGTAATGTGCATCAAGTACGAGCGTCTGTCCTCCGGGTTCGGCTGCCGGCTGACCAAGCCTTTGCTCTCGAGCTGATCCAGCATGCGCGTGATGTTAGCCGGGTCCTTTCCCGTCCGGTCGGCCAGTTCCTTCTGACTGATCTTGTCCTCATTATGCAGCGACACGAGCAGCGACCACTGCTCCGACGTCAAACGATGCGATTGAAATAGCTGCGTGAGGTTCAGCGACAATTTGCGACCGGTATTTACGATCAAATAGCCGATAGAATCGTCCAGCTTCAAATCGAAAACACCTCTCCGTCCAATTAGTTGTTATGACAATTATATTTATATCAACAAAGTAACGATTTGTAAAGTTTACATACGGGCAAGAAAACGCTTGATTCCTATGCCAAATCTTAACTTCCGCTTGATGGTGCGCTAATACAGCTCGTGTATGCTCGTCCTGCAAGGCTAATTCAACCCATGAAACGGAAGAGAATGAGGACGTGAGAAAACGAATTGCGGCGCGCTGGCGGTGGATTGGGATGGCGGCAATGCTGATCGTATCGAGTGCTTTCGGGAGCATCCCGTCGGTATCGGCAGTCCATGCGGACGGTTCATTGATCGTTGCGCTGGCTATCGCAAGCAACAGCGGCGCGGCAACGGTGGTGCGCGACACTTTAAATGTACTGGACCCCCCGGCAACGCCACACGGGACGCGAACACGGTACATTGTGCAGACTTTGGACGATATGAGTGCCGGAACGTCTGGATCAAGCGCACCGTTGCTTTCCGCACCGCGCGCAGCTCCCGGCGCGCAGTGCTTCGCTGCATGACGGCGGTCGGTCGACCATGCACTTGATCCAGACGAGCTGTTCTGAAAGTCTGGCTCGACGGCCTGAGAACAAAATAAGCGCCCCTCAGAAGGGCTTATCTCGTTCGAAGCCTCGCACATAGTCGAATAAGTGCTCCGCAAAGCTGCTTAATCGCTTGGTGTGTGATGGAAAGTAACGATTACTTAGGAATTAGGAGTCTATGCAATACTCTTAATCCGGCATGGAATCGATGACGAGCAAATAAGCGTCCATTGGGAGCTCTTTCCGCACCGCGCGCAGCTCCCTGCGCGCGGTGGGGCGGTACGGGTGTCATCACACGTATTCCACGCGCATGCCAATGGTTGACTGGCTAGCCCCCGATGTCATGGAACACGACACCGGTTGCGCGACACTTTAAATGTACTGGACCCCCGGCGGCAGCACACGGGAAGCGAACACTGTAATTAACATGCCATCCGTTCCTGCCGCTTGGCCAACGCGTGGTTCGAGCGTGATCGGCTACCCGGCGGCGGTTGCGATATACACCCGGTCAGAGGCCGGGCCATGACTACCAAGAGACGCGAGAAATGCAAGAACCGTCCCGACAGGAGGAGCATTCCCATGAGCATTCCCATGAATACTAAGCATTCTGTCACCGTTACCCTGTTGCAAACGAGCGATCTGCACGGCCACCTCTACCCGACCGATTACCGCAGCCCGGGCGATAAGCCGATCGGGCTGGCGAAGCTGGCGGGCATCATCCGCAAGGAGCGCAGCGCCAATCCGTCGCTGCTGCTGCTGGACAACGGGGACTGGCTGCAAGGCACGCCCTTGGTGTCCCGCTATGCGAAAGGGGAAGGCCGCGATATTCATCCGGCCGCCAGAGCGATGAACGCGCTTGGCTACGATGCGGCCGTCATCGGCAATCACGAGTTTAATTACGGTCTCGGGCTGCTGAACCAAGCGATCGGACATTCCGAATTTCCTTGGCTATCGGCCAACATCGTAAGCGAGGCGGACGGGCAGCCGGCCTTCGGGCAGCCTTATCGCATATTCGTGACGCCCGAAGGCATCCGGGTCGCGGTGCTGGGCGTGACGACGCCGTTTATTCCGAATTGGGAGCGGCCAAGCCATATCGAAGGCCTTGCCTTTCATGACGCATTGGAGACGGCGCGGCATTGGATTCGTCACATTCGCGAGTACGAGCGCCCCGATGCGGTCGTCGTCTCCTATCACGGCGGCTTCGAGCGCAGCCTGGCGACCGGGGAAGCAACCGAGCCGCTGACAGGCGAGAATCAAGGCTATGAGATGTGCATGCGGCTCGAAGGAATGGACGTGCTGCTGACCGGTCATCAGCATCGGCTGCTTGCCGGCGAATTGAACGGCGTGACGATTGCTCAGCCCGGTTACGCCGGACAGGCGATTGCCAAGGTCGAGCTGACGTTCGAGCGGAAGACCGATGGAGCCTGGGCGCTTCGCGGCACAGCGGCGGAGCTGCTGATGGCGGAGGACGCGGCCGATCCGGAGCTGCTGGCGATGTTCGCCGAAGACGAGCGGCTTACACAGCAATGGCTCGATCAGCCGATCGGCATCGCCGAGGGCGATTTGACGATCGCCGATCCTTTTGCGGCGCGGCAAATCGATCATGCGTTTACCGAGTTCGTCAACCGGGTGCAGATGGAGACGACGGACGCTTCAATCTCGTGCGCTTCCATCTTTACCGACGAAGCGAGAGGGTTCGGGAACGCCATTACGATGCGCGATGTCGTGTCCAACTATATGTACCCGAATACGCTTAAGGTCGTCCGTCTAACGGGACGCGATATTCGAGAGGCGCTGGAGCAGAACGCCCGTTATTTCGCGAAGGACGAACGGACGGGCCGCTTGCGGATCAGCGCCGCTTATTTGGAGCCAAAGCCGCAGCACTTCAACTACGATATGTGGGAAGGAATCGAGTACGTGCTGGATATATCGAAGCCGGAAGGACAACGGGTCGTCAAGCTGCTCCGGAACGGGGAACCTATGGAGCCGGATGCCGCCTTCGAGGTCGCGATGAACAGCTACCGCGCAGGGGGCGGGGGAAATTTCGATATGCTGCGGAATAAGGCCGTGGTGCGGGAAATAACAACGGATATGGCGGAGATTATCGCGGATTATATTCGGCGGCACGGGACGATCCGCGCTTCCTGCGATCATAACTGGAAAGTGGTCGGATAGCGCAACGGGCCGATGCCATACAGTCAAGCCGGTCGGGCAACTGTACGGCATCGGCCCTTCTCGCGGGGCATTACATAAGAGCACGCGCTCGACGCGTCTGACGGGAGCAGAGTCTTGACCGAGCACGCCCTTGCGAGACACGCGTGTCTGCTCCGGCTCTGTCGCTGCCGGGTGCGCTTGCACCGGCTCCTTGCCCCGGCAATTACCCTTGAACGAGGCGCGCCCGGAGCTTGTTGGATATCCACTCGATGAGCAGAATGAGAACAATCAACCCGATCAAGATCGAGCCGACCTGATTCCACTTGTAGCTGTTCATAGCGAAAATAAGCGGCGCTCCGATGCCCCCCGCGCCGACCAGTCCCAATATCGACGCTTCGCGCATGTTCATATCGAACCGGTAGATCGTCACCGACAGGAACACGGACGCAAGCTGCGGAATAATGCCGAAGCGCACTTTCTCGAATGTCGTGCAGCCGATCGACGTCATCGATTCCAGCACGCGGGCGTCCAATTCTTCAATCGCGTCCACATACAGCTTGGTGAGCATGCCGACCGACGTAATGCCGACCGTCAGCACGCCCGCGAACGGCCCGGGTCCGGATACGCGAATAAACATTAAGCCGTAGACGAGCGCCGGGATCGTCCGAATGGCAATGAGCAGCAGCCGGGTCAGCCACGCGGCCGGCTTCGGCACGATATTGGATGCCGCAAGGAATGCGAGCGGCACCGACGCGACCGCCCCGACGATCGTGCCCATGAAGGCGATCGCGACCGTCTGCAGCAGCAGATACGGCACGCTTTGCGCGGAGACGTTGAACAGCAGGTCCAGATCGGGATGGGCAATGCCCGTCAATATACGAACGGCGATGTTCCAGCCGCTTTCATTCACGTCCTTGAAACTGACGGCGGTTAGCGACCATATCATCAGCAGAACGACGATGGCCGCAACGGTCGTCCGGTACAGGCGATGGCGCGGCGTAGCAAGCAGTTGTCTCTCTATTGTCGTCATAGCGCGAGATTCTCCCTTAAATCAGCTTTTTGCGAAAATGCTCGCTGACCGTTTCGATGACGTACACCGTCACGATCAGCGCCGCAACAATCATCCCGACTCTGCCGTAATCCCGCCAGCCGAGATTTTCGTTAATGAGCAGCCCGACCCCGCCCGCTCCGACATAGCCAAGAATGGAGGCATACCGGACGTTGCCTTCGAAACAAAATAACGACGTCGACAAATACCCCGGAAGCACCTGCGGAACAACGGCATAACGAAACGCTTCGATCCGCGTCATGCCGATCGATTCCATCGCTTCGAACGGTCCCATATCGACGTTCTCGATCGCCTCGTAGAGCAGCTTGCCGACATACGAGACGGTGAACAGCATAATGGCTACGACGCCCGCCATCGGACCGAGCCCTAAGACGAACGTCGCGATGAGCGCCGTTACGAGCGTCGGGAGCGTGCGAAGCAGGCTGAGCGCGATCTTAGCCGCCGAGACAATCGCCCGGCTGCGAACGATGTTCGAGGAAGCGGCGACCGCCATCGGAAGCGCCAGCAAGGAGCCGAGCATCGAACCGAGCAGGGACATTTGCAGCGTGTCCAGCAACGCATGCCATAGCCGCGGCATATAGCTCCATTCCGGAGGAATCATCGCGCCGATCAGCACAAAAAACTGGTCGATGCGGGTGACAAGCACGCGAAGACTGAATTCGGTAAGCTGTACGGACAGCGCAATGGCGGCGGACAGCAGCAGCACGATCAGCGGCGCTCTCGTTCTACGCTCCAGCACCGTCTTGCCGCTCGGCAGGACGACTCGCTTGGGCGGGAATATTTTATCGTACATCAGCCGTACGCTCCTTCTCGACCCAAGCCGCTTCCTTCGCGCCGCCATATATAAAATCCAGAACGCCCTGCGTCACATGCCCGGACGGACCGTCGAACACGATCTCGCCCTTGCGCACTCCGACGATCCGATCCGCATACTCGAGCGCGACTTCGACATGGTGAATGTTCATGATGACCGTGATGTTCATATCCCGGTTAATGCGCTTGAAATCGTCCATAACCAGCTTGGAGGTAACCGGGTCCAAGGAGGCGATCGGCTCGTCAGCCAAAATAATGTCTGGACGCTGCGCAAGCGTGCGCGCGAGCGCCACCCGCTGCTGCTGTCCGCCCGACAACTGGTCGACGCGCACGAACGCTTTGTCCAGAATGCCGACTTTGTCCAGCGCCTCTAACGCTTGAAGCCTGTGCTCCCTCGTGTATAGGCCGGAAATCTTGCGCCATAGCGGCAGGTCGGGCGCGAACGAGACGAGGACGTTGTTGATGACGCTCGTGCGCGTGACGAGATTAAACGATTGAAAGATCATGCCGATTCTTCTGCGGAACTGTCGGATTTGCTTGCCCTTCAGCTTGGCCACGTCGATGCCGTCCACGTTCAACTGGCCGTCGGTAATGTCGTGCATCCGGTTGATGCATCGGATCAGCGTCGATTTGCCCGCGCCCGACAAGCCGATGACCGCGACGAACTCGCCTTGATCGATCGACAAGTTGACTTGACTAAGCGCCGCCGTGCCGTTCGCATAGGTTTTGTCCACATTGATGAAAGCTATCATGCAACTACCCCGATTCTATAGTCTTGAACTAGGAAGAGATGAGAACATCCATCAGGCCCGATGCTCTCATCTCTATTCATAAGTGCATATACAGTTGTTGCCGGACGAACGCTACTTCTTCAAGCTCTTAATCAGCTCTTGCGCTTGGCGCTCGCCGTCGTAGTCGGACGCTTGCGCCGCTTGATAGCCTTCGTGGCTGTAGATGGAGATGACCTTCTTGCCCTCTTCCGTCTGCGCGATCGAGATGAAGGCGTTCTGCAGCGCTTTGCGGAATTCATCCGTCATAAGCGGATCGTTCTTGCTCACGCTGATCGTATCGTTGTAGATGCCTTGCGTAACGCCAATGACGTTCGTCTCGTCCCAGATTGCCTTGTCGCGCGCCATATCCGTCGTCCATTTGCTCTCGTAATCCCGTCTGGCGTCCGCATAAGCGACGATGACGTCGGCTTGTCCTACAGCGAGACGAGCGAAGGAGCTGGCATACGAGTCGGAAGTGACGACATGCGCCAGATCGGTAATACTCTTATTGTAGTTGCTTTGCAGCCAGAGCGTCGGGTAGATGTAGCCTGCGGACGAGGACGTCGACATAACCGCCCAGTTCGCGCTGTTCAGATCGTCCCATGTCAGTTGCTCGCCGCCGTTCACTTTCGCCGCCAGCTCTTGTCCCTTCTTCGAAGGACCGGCGATGAACAAGGCGCGATAGTAGCTTGCCTGATTGGCCGTCGCCTGCGTCGGCTTGTTGTCGTTCCAATCCTTCGGGTTATCCGAATCGTTGGACAAGCCGGCGCGCGTTGCCGTGAGCAGCACGTCCGCGCCATCTCCGTACAGGACGTACGTTCCGCCCGGAATGAAGCCGATATCGGTCGTTCCCGCCGTCATCGCCTCGCCTACCGCCTCGTATGTCGTGCCGACGTCGATGCTTACTTTGTCCACGTTATAGCCTTCGGCGGCCAGTTGATTTTTCAGCAGATCCTTCAATGGACCGGTTGCCGTAATGATGTCGTTCGGGTCTTTCGAAGGCACGAAGCTTACTTTCAGCTCTTTAATCGTTGTAGCAGCGTCTGCGGCCGTCTGGCCGTTCTTCGAATCGGCAGCGGTATCCGTCGAGGTTCCGGCATTTTTCTCCGGGGCATCCTTCTTGTCCGAGCCGCACCCTGCAACGAGCCCCATCACAAGGGCAAATACGACAAACAGTAACAGCTTGTTCTTCACTTTCGATAGACCTCCACTTTGTTCTTCATTTGCTTTGGCAGCATAGGGCTATCGTACTCTCGCTCTATTAACTGGCGGTTATCGATATGTTAGGAATCCGTTGAGGTTGCGTGTCGGAATTGTAAAGGAGAGGGGCAAGCAAGGCGGGGTATACGTCAAAAGGCCATCCCGCCGCATACGGCGAAATGGCCTTCGTCACTGACCTGAGTAGAATCGATTATCGGTTCAAAATGGTTCGCAAAGCGTCGCCGAGCGGCGTTGCCGGACGGCCGAGCAGCTTCTCGAAGTCGTTGCTTTCGATGTCGAGATGACCCGCCCGAATCGCCTTCTGCACTTCGACGAGGAACGGAACGACCGGCTCGGGAACGCCGGCGCCGCTCATCATCTTCCCATATGTCTCGTCATCCACCTGCTGGACCGGAATGTCCTTGCCGATCGCTTCGGACACGATGGCGGCCAGCTCCTCCTGCGTCAAAGGCTTGCCCGACAGCTCGTATACCGTGTTGTCATGGCCTTCCCCGACGAGCACATTCGCGGCGGCTTGGGCATAATCGCGGCGGCCGGCCCAGCCGACTCGCCCCGCCCCGGCGGAGGTAATCCACGGCGCGCCTTGCTGCGCCGCTTGAACCGTCCCAAGCTCGTTCTCCAGATACCAGTTGTTGCGCAGGAAGGAATAAGGGATGCCCGAGCCGATAAGGGCCTTCTCCGTCTCGCGATGGTCGGCCGCCAGAAACAATGCGCTTTCCTGCGCGTTCGGCGCGCTCGTATAAGCGATAAATTTCACGTTCGCCGCTTGCGCAGCCCGAATAGCGTTCAAATGCTGCGGCATCCGCTTCTGCACGTCGCTCGTCGAGATCATCAGCAGTCTGTCGATACCCGCAAAAGCTTGCTCCAGCGATTCCGGCTGATCGAAGTCGCCGTGTCGCACGTCTACGCCAAGCGCGCCCAGATGCTCCGCCTTGCGCGGATCGCGTACGCTGACGGCGATTTGCGACGCCGGAAGGGACTTCAGCAGCGCCTCGACGACCAGCGCTCCCAGTTGGCCGGTGGCTCCGGTAACCAATACTTTCATAATGAACACCCCCGCTGTTGTTATCGTTCCCGCCGGATACAGCGGAACGGCTCGCACGAATCTGCACATGCGCCTAAGACGTATCATACGCCCCGAACGGCGCGGCCGAAAGTAGGTACATTCGCGATACCTAGTATCCTTAAGGGAACCGCTAGAGCAAATGCATCTTTGCCTCCGCCTCGTCCCACGCCACGATATAGCCATGCCCCTTCGCGCAAAATATCGAGGAAGACGTGTACAGCGGATCGGCGTCCTTCCGATACGCCTTGCGCTCGATGACCTCCCGCTCGTTATGGCAGCGGCCGTAGCCGCCGAAGACGAGCTGGATGCTGCCTCTGCCGTGCGTGAAGGCGGCCAGCTCCGTGCTGTAATCCATGAAGGTCGCAACCGGCACTTTACCCGTCACGACGGCATGGGAGGCCGTCGTCCGCGGCGGTTCGAACCGTCCGGAGGCGCGCTGGATATCGGATAATATTCTACCCAAATGATCGATTTCCGATTTGATCTTGAATTCGTAATACGGCTCCAGCAGCACGTTGTCGGCCTTCTCCAGCCCTTGCCGCAGCGCGCGGAACGTCGCTTCGCGAAAATCGCCGCCGTGCGTATGCTCGTTATGCCCCGCGCCCCGCAGCAGCGTCACTCGAATATCGGTCAGCGGCATGCCCGTCAACAATCCGTGATGCTCCCGCTCGTACAAATGCGTCTTAATGACGTTCTGATTGCCGAGGCTCAATTCGTTCACATGGCACTCGCTGGCGAACGTTATTCCGCTGCCCCGCTCTCCCGGCTCCAGCAGCAGATGCACCTCGGCGTAATGCTTCAGCGGCTCGAAGTGCCCGTATCCCCGGACGGTGGAAGCAATCGTTTCCTTGTACATAATTTCCGGACTGCCGAACGCGACGTCGAATCGGAACCTCTCTCGTACGAGCTGCTGGAGAACCTCCAGTTGAATAAGGCCCATGACATGAATATGAATTTCCCGTAGGCTTTCCTCCCAGACGACGTTCAGCGAAGGGTCCTCGGCATCCAAGGTTCGAAAAGCTTTCAGCACGTCCTTCACGTTCAGCGTATCGGCGAAAACCACTTTCGACGTGAGCGTCGGCACCATCTCGTAGGCGAGCTTGTCCGCATCCGAATAGACGCCCGCGCCTTGCCCGGCCTCCGCGGCCGTCAGCCCGACCACCGCGAACAGATCGCCGGCGCGCACTTGATCGACCGGCAGCATCCGGCTTCCGTTAATCAGGAACAGGCGCGCCGCCTTCTCGCTCGTCCGCTCCTGCCCGCTCGTATAGCGCAGCTCCTCGCGAACCTTCAGCGTACCGCTCAGCGCTTTCATATAGGTCATCCTTACGCCGCTTGCGTCGTGGCGGATTTTATAGACGCGTCCGCCGAAAGACGCATGCGGATCGTAGTCGGTTGTCGTCAGCCGACGAAGCTGCTCAAGAAACTCGATCACGCCCGTATCCTGCAAAGCGGAGCCGCTGGCGCACGGAAATATCCGATGCTCGCGAATCATCGCTTGCAGCGCTTCAAGCCAGAAAGCGCCGCTGCCCGCGCCCGACAGGAACGCCTCCAGCAGCGGCTCGTCCCGCTCCGCCAACCGCTCGCGCAGCGCTTCTTCCACTTCGCCATCGGCCAGATAGCCCGTTATTCCGCACGCGTCCGGGGTCAGATTAAGGCGGATCTCTTCGAGGACGCGGCTGGCGTCGGCTCCGACCCGGTCGATTTTGTTAATGAAGAAAAACGTCGGGACGCGATGCTTATGCAGCAGTTGCCACACCGTCTCGGTATGGCCCTGAACGCCTTCCACCGCGCTGACGACGAGCACGGCATAATCCATCACCTGGACGGCCCGCTCCATCTCCGGCGAGAAGTCGACGTGCCCCGGCGTATCGATCAAGTAATAGGTTGTGCCCCTGTAGGACATGACCGCTTGATCGGCAAACACGGTAATGCCTCTTGCCCGCTCGATATCGTGGGAGTCGAGATAGGCGTCCTTATGGTCGACCCTGCCCCGTTCCCGAATGCTGTTCGTATGGTAAAGCAGTTGCTCGGCCAGCGTCGTCTTGCCCGCATCGACGTGGGCGAACATGCCAATTGTAATCGGATTCATATGCGTTCGCGCATCCCCTTGATTCCGCGCTTCCGGCGGTCATTCGCTGCTGTTCCTCCCTCATCATATCATACGATCGGTCTTGATGAGCTTGCGGGATGCGGAGCCGGGGGAGCGAGATGAATCTTTGCAAAGGAATAAAAATAGCGACGGTCTAAGATATTCGCCTTATGCCCGCCGCTATTTTCACCTAATCGATGTGCCAACAGAAGTCATCAATACCAGGAATAGATTGTAGATCGTAATTATGAACAGCCCGCACGATCTTTTCAATAATGGTTTGTTCATAATCCTTGGAGGTCGCTGGCGGTAAATTTCTCGTGGCTTTACGAATGAGAGGATAATAGGATTCAATAATTCGCTGCATCGCCTGACGATCACCGTATTGTGCTTGCTGCACGCTGTGGTAAAGTTCTTCATTCGTCATTTTTTCATATCACCGTCGTCTTTTAACGCATGCATAAATTGTTGAATGATACTCGATAACGCGTCTATCTTTTTCTCAAAACGAAGAAGTAAATATCCTGTCACTACAATTGGGAAGCCCATATTTCCGATTGCAGTCGTAAGCACTGCAACAATGTGGGATTGATCCATAAATAATCACCCTCCTAACTGAAGCGGAATGCCTTCCGCCGTGTCAGTCACCGGAAATGCCTTGCGCATGTTCCGAAGTGCGACCATCCGCGTTTTAAAAATGGATTGCTGGCTGACATGCAAGAGACGGGCGATCTCAATGTCCCGGGACATTGCCGAATAAGCGAGCGTAATCACGTACTTTTGTCGGCTGGTTAGTCGCGAGAAGCCTTCATAAAGCCATTCATTATTTAATTGTCCTTGGAACACTTCCGGGTCTACTGTTACCTGAGGCAGATCGTCCCCTTGATAGATAACCCCGAGCATCTCGCCAATCGCGGTCTCTTCATCTTCCGAGATCGGCTTGTCGTAGATGACCATTTCGCGTTCCTCGTTACGCTTCAATCTTCTCACATAATCAATTCGACCATTGTGAATTAGCGAGGCTAGATACTTGGTAAAGCGCACCGCGAACACGTAGACTTTGAAAGCTTGATTCACCCGTTCGAATTGAGCAGTGCTAGGCGCTTGAACATACTTTTTGAAAAGGGCCATATTCACTGGATCAGCTAGAAACTTTTTTATAATCGGGCGTTCCATCGCCTGCTCTAATTCGGCAAAGATTAGTGACGACATTTGGTTTTGTTTGTTTGGAGTCATATATAGTTGGTATCCTTTCTTATTCAATATCACTTCCTCAATATATACAGTGAGCTGATTATCCAAAATAACAACCAAAATAAGAACATATGTTCCTATTTTATTGTATCACCTTCCTTATCATTCCGTAAACCGGATTCCAGTCCAGCCTCACTAAGACACCAACAACGTATGACGGGAGTATGAGCGCTTTAAAATCTTTAGGGACGCAAACGAAAAAGTTCCCATATCTATACAACTTTTCTTTTAGTTCTCACGTCTATCTAATTGCCTTCCCATTATGTTCTTTGAAAGGATGTGTCTTATGAAAAAGCACGTCATCATTTTGTTGACTGCAGCCCTACTCTTCGGTTTAACGGCCTGTGGTAACAAGAAGTCAAACGATACGAGCGAAACGAATCCACCCTTAGACTCGAGTACGAAAATATCTTCCCAATCGGAGGCCGCCGACGAGTCAGGGTCAGACAACTCTCCTTCTTCATCACAAAGTAAGGAGCAACCGCCCGAGTACCTTGACGAGAGCCAATATTCGGGGGATAAGCTGGAGATTGTTCAACTCATTAATGCGTTCGTTAAATATCGTTACGACGAAGACAAAGAGAAGTACCTATCGCTGCTGGATAAAGAAAGCAACATTTATCCCGCAGACCAAACGGCATTTCAATTACCGGCTTTCAAGGTGCAACGCGCGGAGTTGCAGACGGAAATCACAATAACAGAGCAAAAATCGATGTATGTGTCGCAGGTTAACGTAAATGAATATAGATACGATCAAAAAGATCCATTTACTGCAACTTTAGTCTTCCACAAGGATAAAAAACCCGATGGCAAATGGAAAATATTTTTATATGACTAGAAGCTAACTATAACAGCCCCGTCTTGGCGTATGTCTTTTGCGCAATCTTGTGTAATGCTCATTATAAAAAAGAAGGCCTGCGTTTAGCAGGCCTTCTGCAATCGATTAAATCCACGATGTTGGATTAACACTGACCATTTGGTAGACCGAGGCGCCTGCACCAGATGGATCGAACGTACCCGTACCTAGACCACCAGGCGTTGGTATACCGAACCTCATTTGAGTCGACGAACCGCCATCAAGCATAATCGCGAGCGCGGAGCAACCCTGATTAATCATAAACTGCCTGACATTGTAGGCATTCTCGGAGGCAAACGCTGCAAGAACAATTTTCGAGCCGTTCCAACCGATAGCCGTTCGCGGACGGGAATTGGACGGTTCCAATCGGTATGCGTTCTCGCTGTCGACTTTTGCAAGCGTGCAGTCGCTAGCGGTTCCGGTACCATTAATATCTTTATAATAATCAGTAGAGCTTGAATAGCTTCGATACGGGAACAAGCTGTATCCTCCGATTGCCCATTTGATTTGGCTGGCGCTTGCGCCAGTATCCGTGGAATTTTTGACGACCTCCGTATTCAAATACTGGGAATTGTAGGATGGACTGTAGCAATACATAGTCCCCCGCTTCGTGCTTACCCCGCAGGCCTGTCCGGTTTGAGTGCCCCCGGTTCTGACGGCCGCGCCATTATTAATCGCAATTCCAAGAAGGCTTGTGCCGCTGAAGAAAGTACCGTTAACGCCGAATTTTGCAGAGCCGGTAACGGATCCCGAGATGGACTCGACAGACACGCAATCGAGATCTGCTTTAATAACGTGTACCGTTTTACTATTAAAGGTCGTTTCAGTATGGGATGCAACTGTCATTACAATCATCTCCTCTTTATTTTGAGACCTGCGGGGTGTTCGAAGAGGCGACTCCCTTTCGCTTTCTTCGAATGTTCTCATAACAGTACAGTGTCTCAAGGAGATGAAATAACAACCTCGGATTCGACGTTTTTGATAAACGCCCTTTCTTACGCTATTTTTCGATTGACGCTTCTCATTCCGATCCCCATTGCTTGTGCCGAATTCCCCTTCTTGACAGAATACAAACTCTGCTATGAAATTATAAAAATGCACTCTTTAGAAGGTATCGGAATCACCAAAAATTCCAATACCTACTCTAAGGAGTGCATCTCGCGTATCCTTTATATTGTAAAATCCGCCGTTTAGAAAGCGGAGGTCCAGCCGGCATCGGCGGTGACGACCGTTCCGTTCAGGAAGCTGGCTTCGTCGGAGGCGAGAAACAGCGCGACCTTCGCGATTTCCTCCGGCGAGCCGGCGCGAGGGATCAAGCTTTGCGTCAGCCGCGTGCGGCTCACGCCGAACTCGCTCATGCCGTTCATCGACGCTTGAATGTTCGTCATCACCGCGCCCGGCGCGATGGCGTTGCAGCGAATGCCCTTGCCTGCATACATGAAGCCGGTGTTCTTCGTCAAGCCGACGACGGCGTGCTTCGATGCGGTATAGGCCGCGCCTGCATGCGCGCCGTTGTAACCGCCGGTAGAAGCGATGTTGACGATGACGCCCTTCTCTTGGGCCAGGAAGATCGGAAGCGCCTTGCGAATCGCGCGCATCACGCCCTTCGTGTTGATGTCGAATACGCGATCCCATTTGTCCTCTGTAATATCGCCAACGGGCTCGAACCCGTCCATAATTCCCGCGTTATTGACCAGAATATCCAGCGTGCCGTACTCGCTCACGGCGGTATCGATCATGCTCTCGATATCGGCCAACTGCGCAATGTTCACTTTCAACGCCTTGGCCGTGCCGCCGCCGCTTACGATCCCTTGAACGACTTGCTCCGCGCCCTCGAAGTTAAGATCGGCTACAATTACTTTCGCGCCTTCTCGGGCGTACAATTCTGCGATAGCTTTACCCATGCCGGATGCGGCTCCGGTTACGACCGCGACCTGATTGTGAAGCTTCATGATGGATCGGCTCCTTTATCGTCTAATGGAATAGTAGCTGTGAGTGGAACGTTCCGAGCTTACATCATTCGCGAATTTGTACACCTTCAGTTTATTCTTCTATAATTTAAGGGGCAATATGCAAACAACGGTCCGAATGTTCAATCGTGAACGATCTGTTCCGATCTGTTTATTTCGGCGCAGTTAATCCACATTTAGGCGGTGATCTGTTGCAAACCCCTAATCGAAGAGTAAGCAAAACCAAGCGGGAGCTGAAGGATGCGCTGGTGCGGCTAATGGAGAGCAAAGACCTCAAGCATATCTCCATTACCGATATCGTAACGCTGGCCGACCTGAACCGCGGAACGTTCTATAAGCATTACCGGACGAAAGAGGAGCTTCTAGGCGAGCTGATGAACGAGGTCATCGAGGATTTGGTTCGCGCTTATAACGAGCCTTATCTGCATACGGACAAGCTGGTCGTCAGCGAGCTGACGACTTCGTCCATCATTATTTTTAACCATGTCGATCTGTACTCGAAATTTTATCGCATTATGATTAATTCCAACGCGCTGCCCGGATTTCAGGACCGGATATGCGACAGCTTGAAGCAGTTGGTGAAACGGGATCAAGCGGTTACCGGGCAAGCCGGCCCCGCCATCAACCCGGATCTGTTCGCCAGCTATACCGCATACGCCCTCTTCGGGCTGATCGTCGAATGGGTAAAAGGCGATTTCAAATATACGCCCGGTCATATGGCCGAGCAGTTAATCGAGATATTGTCATACCCTTATGCCGACGCGCGAGCCAGCGCCGTCCGGCCTTGAAGCGGCATGCCGCCCGTATACGGCGGCGTGGGAAGACCGCCTGCGGCTTGAATCGCTTTTGTCGGCAGATGGATGAGTATGCTCGCTACGCAGCATAAGAGCCCGGCACAGACTGTTATGAACTCTCTAACGGCTCCAGCCCGGATTAAGAGCCCCGTATAGACTCCTACTCCCTGAGCCAATGTTACTTTCTTAGCACCTCGCGAGCGATTAAGCGGCCTTGCGGAGCACTTATTCGCCTGCGTGCGAGATTTCGAACGAGATAAGCGCTCTAGAAAGGCGTTTATGTCTTCACAGGCGAGCAGGACTTTCTCGACAGCCTGAAGCCATCCTGAACGGGGCCGCCTCAGACTCCTATTCCATTCACGGATTGAGGGGGGGGGGGTATGCCTCTTCCTCGGGCCAGCCGCCCCGCAGGTTGGCAAGCGATGTGCGATCGCCATCCTGCTGCGCTCTGACGCACGGCGCCTTTGGCGAATCGATTCATTACTTCACTCCTTGTGGTCTCATAGTCATTCTTCGTTGGTTAACCGGGCCGCTGCCTTTCTTCATGCATGTAGGCTGAAATGCACATAGAACGTCGTGCCTCTGCCGCTTGTCTGCACCTTGATGACGGCGCCATGCCGTTCGGCAATGCCATAGCAGACCGATAAGCCCAGGCCGGTGCCGCTTGCCTTCGTGCTGAAGAACGGCGTGCCCAGCTTCTCCAGAAATTCTTCCTTAATTCCGCCCCCTTGATCTCTAACCTCCATCACGACCTGCCGTTCATCGGAGTAAGTCTTGATCGTAATCGTACCGCCGCCGGGCATCGCATCCAGCCCGTTGAGCACCAGATTGAGCACAAGCTGCCGTATCTCTTTCTCGTCCAGTTGGATCGGCGGACACTCGCCCAGCTCCAGCGCAATATCGTGATTGCCCGTCAGCGCCTTGGATTGAATGAGCGGATACAAGGTTTCGACAATCGCATTGATTTGCTTGAGCTTGCGGCTTGTCGGCGCCTGCGCGCCTACAGACAGAAACTCGGTTACGATGCTGTGCACCCGGTCCAGCTCTTCGATCATAATGTCGGTATATTCGTGCGACGGGTTGTTTTTGGAAAGCTGCAGAAAGCCCCTGACGGTCGTCATCGGGTTGCGAATTTCATGCACGATGCCCGCCGCCATCTCCCCGGTCAGATTGAGACGATCAAGACGGACCATCTCCTTCTCCAGAAACACGCGCTCCGATATATCGGTAACGACGCTGAGCAGATATTGCTCACCGCGAATGCTCATCACTTCGTTCGACAGCAGCCCTTCGCGCAGCTCGCCCGACTTGGTCATATACCGGATGCGGACGTTGCGGGCCGGTCCCCACGGATCATGCCGCGCCGAGGCCGGTTCATTGTCGTTATCGACGAGATATTGCAGCAGATCGGCCGTACGGTGGACGACCTCTTCTTTACGGAATCCGGTAGCTTGAAGCAGGCTCTCGTTCACGTTAATATACCGCCGGTCCTTCATGGATCTTAAGGCAATAAGACAAGGCGTCGTATCGAAAATTTGGCGAAACCGCTCTTCCTCCATCATTTTGCGGTCGGTTACATCTCGAATGGAGCAGACGTACAGCTCTTGTCCGACAATGCTTGCTTTTCCCGCTTGAATATCGACGGGGAACGGAATGCCTTCCCTGCGAACCGCCGTCGTCTCGATCACCCTCGTCGCGCCGTTCGTATCGCCCAGCAGCATCGAGGAAAGCGCAGGCACAATGCTGTCGATCGGCTGGCCGGCCAGCTTGTCGGGCGAATAACCGAACATGGACGCGGCGACCGGATTAAGCGATACGATCACGCCTTGCTCGTCGACCGTTACGATCGTATCGTTCGACGTCTCGCCGATCACCTTCAGCAGCTCGTGCTGGAGCTTGATCTGCTCTTGGTACTGATACATCTGAGCGAAGGCCTCGATCTTCATCTTCAATGTCTCGGGATGAAACGGTTTAAATATATAATCGATCGCGCCTACCGCATACCCGTGCTTGACATGCTCGGCGGCCTGACTAATCGCGGTAATAAAAATAATCGGCACATATTTGGAGCGCTCCCTCATTTTGATAAGCCTCGCCGTCTCGAAGCCGTTCATGCCCGGCATCTGTACGTCCAGCAGAATGACCGCAAAGTCATTCGTCAGCACATGGCGCAGCGCCTCTTCGCCGGAATACGCGCTGAACAGCCGGTAATTCGGTGCGTTCAGAATCGCTTCGAGCGCGATCAGATTCTCCGGCCGGTCGTCCACCATCAGAATGTTCACCGTCGGCGCCGCGTTATTTAACTTTGCGGTAAAGCTTCTCATTATGTTCCATCTCCTTGTAACAATCTGTGAAGCTTGTGAAGGTCATGCTTTCCCTATTCCCCAGACCGAGAAAACCGGATGGCGACAAGCTTTGATGGAACAACTCATGTACGCGGTTCTGCAAATGCGCGTTGAAGTAGATCATAACGTTGCGGCACACAATGACATGAAACTCGTTAAACGATTCGTCCACGGCCAGATTATGCTGGGCGAACGTAATTCTCTCGCCGAGGAACGGACGGAATTCCGCGCGGCCGCCGGTGGCGGTCAAGTAGTCCTCCAGCGATTTCCGTCCGCCCGACAGCTTGTAATTGCAGGCGTACGCTTCCATACGTTCGAGCGGGAACGATTCGAGCTTCGCTTCCCTCAGCACCGCCTCGTTCATATCTGTCGCATAAATTCGCGTCTTTGCAAGCAGCCCTTCCTCATGCAGCAGAATCGCCATCGAATACGCTTCCTCGCCCGTCGAGCAGCCCGCATGCCATATGCGAATGAGCGGATAGTCTTTCAGATACGGAACGACTTTGCTCCGGAACGTTCGGAAGAAGCCCGGATCGCGGAACAGCTCCGTCACGTTAATAGAGAAATCGTCGGTCAGCCGCTTGAAGACGCTGCGGTCGTGCAGCGCCTTCTCTTGAAGACCGGAGATGGTCGTCAGGCGTTCGGCCCGCATCCGATGCCATATTCGGCGGCGTATCGTCGACATGACGTAATTTCGAAAGTCCACGCCGTAATGCCGGTACAGCGCTTCAAGCAGCAGCTCGATTTCGATCTGCTCCAGCTCGTCCATCCATTCGATATCATTCGTACACAAAATATGCGACCACCTATCCGTTAAGCCATGAATTGATTCGGGCGAACAGTTGCTCCAGCTTAACCGGCTTGCTGATATAATCGGATGCGCCGGCTTCGATGCACTTGTCCCGGTCGTCCTTCATCGCCTTGGCCGTTAACGCAATAATCGGCAGCGATTCGAAAGCCGGCATTTGCCGCAGCGTGCGCATCGTCTCGTACCCGTCCATCTCCGGGAGCATAATATCCATCAGTACAAGATCCACATCCGGATGCTCCTTCAGCACATGGAGGCAGGAAAGCCCGTTCTCGGCAAACAGGACTGTCGCTTTACGGCTCTCCAGCGCAATGGTCGTGGCGTATATATTGCGCATGTCGTCGTCGACAATCAATATTTTTTTCCCTTCCCACGCCGAATCGTCGAACTCCGCCGTCAAATCATGCGTCTCCGCCAGCGTCGATTCCTCGGCTGCGGCTGCGGCCGCCTCCTGCGGAACAAAGGCTTGGCTGCCAATCTCGTTCGTCTCCTCGCAAGGGAGAATAAGAGAAAATACGCTGCCCTTGCCGACAGCGCTGCTGACGACAATATCGCCGTTCAAAAGATGCGCCATATTCAAGCTGATGGATAGCCCGAGCCCCGTGCCGCCATAGCGGCGATTCGTCGTCCCGTCCGCCTGCTGGAACGCTTGGAAGATAAGGCTCAGCTTATCCTGCGGAATCCCGATACCGGTGTCGCTGATTGTGAACGCAATGCCGCCGCGGAGGAATCCCAACGACTCCCGCTCGGACAGCCAGCTTGCCGGAGCGCGATGAATTCGAAGCTTGACCTCGCCTCGCTCGGTGAACTTGAATGCGTTGGACAACAAATTTTTGACGATTTGCAGCAGGCGCTGCTCGTCGGTATACAGCGCGGCCGGCAGATCGGCGTCCACGGTCGCCGTAAATTTCAAGCTCTTCTGACGGGCGATCGGCAGAAACTGCTGCTCGACGAACGCTCGGATGTCATGCAGGTCGGCCATTCCGTGGACGAGATCGATTTTACCCGACTCCACCTTGGACAGATCGAGAATGTCGTTAATTAATTGCAGCAGGTCGTTGCCCGATTGGTGGATCGTACGGGCGTATTGAATCTGGCTTTCATTCAGATTGCCGTCTATATTTTCCGCGAGAATATTGGACAGAATCAGCAGGCTGTTCAGCGGCGTACGCAGCTCGTGCGACATGTTGGCGAGAAACTCCGACTTGTACTGCGAGCTGAGCGCAAGCTGCTCCGCTTTCTCCTCCAGTTCGTTCTTGGTCTTCTCTAATTCTTTCGACTTGTGCTCGGAATTTTTGTACTGCTCTTCGAGCTTCTCGTTAATGCCCCGCAGCTCTTCCGACTGCGTCTGCAGCTCTTCGGTCAGCACCTGCGATTCGACCAGCAGTTGTTCAATCTGCATACGGCCCGTGATGCTGCTGATAACGCTTCCCAGATGGGTCGAGATGTGCTGCAGCAGCGTTTGTTGAATCGGGCTGAATGCGCCGAAGGAAGCCAATTCGGCTACGGCGACGACTTGATCCTCGAATTGGATCGGCATAATGAGCAGGCTGGCCGGTGGCGCCTTGCCTAATCCGGATGCGATCTGGATGTAGTTGTCCGGGACATTGCCAAGCATAATCGTCCGGCCTTCGAGAGCCGCTTGTCCGACAAGCCCTTCTCCGTTCTTGAAGGACTCCGTTCCGATGCTCGTCTGCTGACAGGCGTAAGAAGCAAGCTTGTTCAGTTGCTGGCGCCGACCGGTCCCCTGCTTCAAGTAAAAAACGCCATAGCTCGCTTCGACAAGCGGAGTAATGGTCGTGATGAACAGATGAGCGAGCGACTCCAGATTGTGAACGCTCTGGAACTTCGTCGCCAGATCCGCAACGTTCGTTTCCAGCCAGCGCTGTTCCTGCTCCAGAATCGAATATTTATTCAGCGTCTTCGCCATCTCGTTGAAGGAACGGGCGATGTCGCCGATTTCATCCTCCGACCGCACCTCGATCTGCGGCAGCTTGAAGGACGATTTGGAATCATGCGTGAAGCGGGTGATGACACTCGTAATCTTGAACAAATTCGACGTAATGCGATGAGACAGCATAAGACCGATAAGAAGGGTTAACATACAGGTAATGACGGTCAGAATCGCCGTCGTTCGATTGACGAACCGAACCATTGCAGCATTGGCGCTCCGACCCTCGTCGAGCAGTCCTTGCTGGTGATCGGCAATCGACTTCGACAGCGAGCCGAGCTTCTCGCCCACCGGCATGACGATCTCGTTGAAGTAGGTCAACGCCGCTTCCTGATCGTTATTTTCCTCCAGATTCGTCAGCACCTGCTCGTAGCTTTTCATGAACGTCTGGTTCGTCTCGTCCAGCTCTTGGAACGAATCTCGCACATCCCGCTCCGTCGTCATGAGCTCGGCTTGTCCGAGCAATAGATTCATCTGCCGATTGACGGCTTGCAGCTCGGTCAAAAATTCCGAATCATGCGTCATCAGGTAGCCTCTTAAGCTGTTCGTCTGCTGTACGGACAGGTACTGGATATCCTTCACCTTGGCGAGAACGGCCGCCCGCTGGTCAATGATATGATTGTACGATTCGTTCACCTTATCGTTGTAATAATAAGCCGTAATGTTGACAGCCGTTACGAAGAAGGCAACAGATAAGAAACCGATGAGCAGCTTGCTTCGAATCGTGAACCGCATAGCGAACCCCCATGTCCGAGTGGCCGACTTATAGCCTGCCTCATTACTCTATATGATTTGTTAATTACAGATCCTGTTATCAGATTAATATAGTGCCAATGAATTGTAAGGGGGCATTCTTAATTGTCACATAATTGACACAAGTATATGGAGGTTTCGACAAAATTCATCAGGTGACGGATCGACGGAAGCCCATATTCGAAGTGAAAAGATGTAGATGCGCCGCCTCGGTTGACAAATGGATTGCAATCATTTATCTTTAATTAAAGATAGTTTACTTCAAGATAAATGCCCTGGAGGTGAAGCCGATGCCGAACGCAGAAGAAGCCGAGCGCGGCGGAAGCGATGACGAGCAGCTTGCGTTGAAGCTGATCGTCGTCTTGTCGAAAGCTTACAAAAGCGTGATGGAGAAAGCGGCTCGGGATATTAAAAGCTATGGCTTGTCCGTCTCCGAATTCGGCATTCTTGAGGTGCTGTATGCCAAAGGCGAGATTCCGATCCAGCAGATCGGCGGCAAGGTGCTCATTACGAGCGGAACGATGACATATAACATGGACAAGCTTGCGCAGAAGGGACTTGTCCGGCGCATTCCGTGCGCGGAAGACCGGCGGGTCGTTAACGCCGCGCTGACCGAGGACGGCCGGGAGCTGTTCGACCGGATTTTCCCGCGCCATGCGGCACAGCTAACGGGCGTTATGCTGGGGCTGTCGGCGCAACAGAAGCGGCAAGCCATCGAATTGCTTAAATTATTGGGCAAAGGAGCGAGTGAACAATGACGACGGCATATCGCAGTATTGAAGGAACGTACCGAGGGGCTCCGTTCCATATGGTGGGCGACGGGTTTCGGGTATCGAACTATTTTCCGGCGGGGAACGACTTTGGCAACCGGTTCAGTCCGTTCCTGCTGCTCGACTACAACTCCCCCTATGAATTCGCGCCAAGCGAGACGGTACGGGGCGTAGGGGCGCACCCGCACCGCGGCTTCGAGACGGTATCGATTGCCTATGAAGGATATGTCGAGCATCACGACAACTTCGGCAATCACGGCATTATCGGTCCCGGCGACGTGCAATGGATGACGGCCGGCTCGGGACTGCTGCACAAGGAGTACCATGAACGGGAATTTTCGAAACGGGGCGGCCTGTTCCACTTCGTTCAACTGTGGGTGAACCTCCCCCGCGAGCACAAAATGCATGCGCCGAGATACCAGGAGCTGCTCGGGGCCGATATGGGGCGCGTGTCGCTGCCCGATAACGGAGGCGAAGTGCGAATTATTGCGGGTGCGTACAACGAGGTCGGCGGTCCGGCGAAGACGTTCACGCCGATTAACCTGTTCGACATCGCGCTAAAACGAGACGGCGTTGCACAATTCGCGCTTCCGGCGTCGCATAACACTGCCCTCATCGTCCTCAGAGGCAGCGCGAAGATTAATGAGTCGCAAGCTGCGGAGGAAGGCGCGTTTATTTTGTTTGACAACACATCGGGGAATATTCGCGTGGAAGGGCTGACGGAAGATGCACTCGTGCTCGTTCTAAGCGGCGAACCGATTGACGAGCCCGTATTCCAATACGGACCGTTCGTAATGAACACGCGCGAGGAAGTCATCCAAGCGTATGCCGACTTCCAAGCGGGCAAGATGGGCAACGCGAGCTTTTAAGGCGCGTCGGCAAGTAGCCAGCAAGGAATAAGCGTCCCACTGGGGCGCTTATTCCTTGTTGGCCGGCTGCTGGCGTAGGCGCTCCAACAGAGAGCGAGCGAATAAACGTCTCTGCAAGACACTTAATCGCTGCCCGACGGCTGCTGGCATGCGATAAGCATCCAGGAAAGTTACTTACAACCACTCACACCGTGCGTTTCTGCACCAACTGGAGCAATTAAGCGACGTCGAGCTACTCTTATTGCGACGTGCCCAGCGAGGAGCGAGGAAACTAGCGGCTTTGCG